>Ga0206129_10000537_pt1 | contig 58089 bp, 45 predicted proteins | sample Helgoland_Spring_8_FD_148616 | JGI IMG/M metagenome (GOLD analysis project Ga0206129, IMG submission 148616) | Pelagic subsurface seawater microbial communities from Kabeltonne, Helgoland, North Sea - Helgoland_Spring_Bloom_20160502_2 | ecosystem: Environmental > Aquatic > Marine > Epipelagic ...
AATAATTTAGTAAAAGATATTAAGAATTCATCCGCTAAAGTTGTTGCAATGTTGGGAGCTGGTGATATCGGAGTAACGATTCAAGAGGTAACAAATCAACTTTTAAAAACAATAGAAAATGAAACTTAATAGGGTTTTAAAATACATAGGGTTTCTATTATTAATAGGTCTTATAGGGTTCTTGTATTCTTTTTCTCTGAAGAGAAATATGAGTAGAATTGTGAAAAAAGTTGAAGTAGAATTTCTGGCTGGAGATAATAATTTTTTAACACATTCAATGGTTAATAAATTGTTAATACAAAGTGACACGAGTGTGAAAAACCAAGCGAAATCTGTGATAGATTTATACAAGTTAGAAAAAACAGTGTCTAAAAACTCATATGTAGAAAATGCAGCAGTGTTTCTAACCATTGATGGTACATTGAAATCGATTGTTAAACAACGGGTTCCTATCGCAAGAATTACAGGGGAAAATGGTTCGTATTATATTGATAAACAGGGAATAAAAATTCCTTTATCTAATAATTATTCTGCTAGAGTAATGCTTGTTTCAGGAGTTGAAACCGATAAAAATATTGATGAGATATTGCCGTTGTTATCGTATATTTTAGAGGATGATTTCTTGCAAAAAGAAGTTGTAGGAATTAAGAAATTCGCAGATTCTGAGTATCAATTTTCCGTCAGAAGCGGGAATTATAAAATTGATTTTGGTAAATTAACTAAAATTGATCTTAAATTTAAGAAGTTAAAAGCATTTTATAATAAGACATTTAAAGATCAAACGATTCAAAATTATAAAATGATTAATGTAAAATACCACAACCAAGTTGTGTGTACAAAATAAATCAAAATGGAAAACAATAAAATAGCTGTTGGTTTAGATATTGGTACAACCAAAATAGTTGCTATGATTGGTCGTAAAAATGAATACGATAAGATTGAGGTTGTAGGTATTGGAAAAGCAAAAAGCTTGGGAGTAAAGCGTGGTGTCGTGAGTAATATTACCCAGACGATACAATCTATTCAACAGGCCGTGGATGAGGCAGAAAGTGTTTCTGGAGTTAAGATTGAAGAAGTTGTTGTCGGAATTGCAGGGCAACATATTCGCAGTTTACATCACAGTGACTATATCACTAGAAGTAATGCCGATGAAGTAATAGATGAAAACGATATCGATAATTTAGTGAATCAAGTTCACAAACTAGTCATGTTACCTGGAGAAGAAATTATACATGTACTGCCACAAGAGTTTAAAGTCGATTCTCAAGCAGATATTAAAGAGCCAATAGGAATGTATGGCGGACGCTTAGAGGCAAATTTTCACGTAGTAGTTGGGCAAGTATCTTCGATCAGAAATATTGGTCGTTGCGTAAAAAGTGCTGCCTTAGATCTTAGTGAAATTACCCTAGAACCGCTAGCATCTGCATCTGCTGTTTTAAGCCAAGAAGAAAAAGAAGCAGGAGTTGCCTTAATTGATATAGGTGGAGGAACTACAGATTTAGCTATTTTTAAAGATGGTATTATTAGACATACAGCTGTGATCCCTTTTGGAGGAAATGTAATCACAGATGACATTAAAGAAGGGTGTTCAATAATCGAAAAACAAGCAGAATTGTTAAAGATTAAATTTGGTTCTGCCTGGCCAGGTGAAAACAAAGAAACTGAAATTGTTTCTATCCCTGGTTTAAGAGGAAGAGAACCTAAAGAGATTACATTGAAGAATTTATCAAAAATCATTCATGCGAGGGTTCAAGAGATTATTGAACATGTGTATTTAGAAATAAAAAATTACGGACACGAAACTGCCAAAGGGAAGTTAATTGCAGGAATTGTTTTAACCGGAGGGGGTTCTCAACTAAAGCATTTACGTCAATTAGTTGAATACATTACTGGTATGGATGCTAGAATTGGTTTTCCCAACGAACATTTAGCGGGTGATTCTGATGAAGCATTATCAAGTCCTTCTTATGCAACTGCTGTTGGATTATTAATGGAAGGATTAGAGAAAGATATCAAGGAAGATGAATTTGATCAGACGAATGAAGGCGCTGCTGATGAAAACCAAGACGGGAGTCTACAAGGAGCAAAATCAGGAGGTGAAGAAAAAACAACATTACAAAAGAAGACGTTTTTTGAAAAGTTTACAGAGGGTCTAAAAGATTTTTTAGACAATGCAGAATAAAAGTTAGCAAGAAGTCAGAACGAAAGAACAGTACATAAAGAACAACACAATATTAAACAATACATAGGTTATTATGAGCTCAGAATTTGATAATATTTCATTTGAAATGCCTAAAACACAATCTAACACAATTAAAGTAATTGGTGTAGGTGGCGGAGGAAGCAATGCAGTAAATCACATGTATACCCAAGAAATAAAGGGAGTAGATTTTGTAATCTGTAATACAGATGCACAAGCTTTAGAGAATAGTCCTGTACCTAATAAAATTCAATTAGGTGCCAACTTAACCTCTGGACTAGGTGCTGGTGCAAATCCAGAAGTTGGAGCACAAGCAGCTAAAGAAAGTATGCAAGAGATTCAGCAGATGTTAAATACGCAAACAAAAATGGTCTTTATCACTGCAGGTATGGGTGGAGGAACCGGTACTGGAGCAGCACCAATTATTGCAAAAATTGCAAAAGATATGGACATCTTAACCGTGGGTATTGTAACAATGCCTTTTGCTTTTGAGGGTAGAAGACGTTCTAAACAAGCTCAGCTTGGAATTGATCAACTGAGACAAAATGTAGATTCTTTAATCGTAATCAATAATAATAAACTTCGAGAAGTATATGGGAACTTAGGCTTTAAGGCAGGTTTCTCTAAAGCAGACGAGGTTTTATCTACTGCTTCTCGAGGAATTGCAGAAGTAATTACACATCACTATAAGCAAAATATTGACTTACATGATGCTAAAACAGTCCTTTCTAATAGCGGAACAGCAATCATGGGGTCTGCAAAAGAAGAAGGTCAAACGAGAGCTAAAACTGCGATTGTAAAAGCGTTGGATTCTCCTTTGTTAAACGACAATAAAATTACAGGAGCAAAGAACGTATTACTGTTAATTGTATCAGGAACGAATGAGGTTACCCTGGATGAAATCGGAGAAATCAATGATTATATTCAAGATGAGGCCGGATATGATGCAAACATTATAATGGGTATTGGTGAGGATAAAGAATTAGGGGATGCTATTGCTGTAACAATTGTTGCTACCGGGTTTGCAGCAGATCAACAAAGTACAATTACCAATACAGAGGTTAAGAAAATTGTCCATACGTTAGAAGATGAACAAAAAGCTACCTATGACTTTGGTGAAAAGAAAGTAGCAAAGTCACCAACGATAAACGAGCCTTTAACGAATAAAAATGAGGCAAAAATTGTTCATATTTTAGAGGAGGACATCGTCGAGTCTGAAGTTCCAAAAATGAATTTGGTTTCAACAACCAATGAAATCGCAGAGATGACCGTTGTTTTTGATGAAGTTCAAATAGAGACTGTTTCTGAAGATGATTTTGTAATCACAGACAAAACTCCAGTTCAAGAGACGAAAGTTCATGAAGAGCCTAAAACAATACAAGCAGATTTATTATTTGATTTACCTTTAAATTCCTATGCTGAGGTAAAAGGAGAAGAAGAAATTCGTTATAACTTACAAGAAGAAGTTTTATCCACTAAACAAGTGAATGATCTAGAAGTTTATGGAGCTGAGGAAGTTATTTTTGAAAGGAAAAGTTTAAAAAAACATTATGTATTGGAAGACTTTGATGCTCAACCAACCATTGCTAAGAGTTCAAGTGTGGTAGAAGAAAAAGTTGCTGAAGAAGCAATTCATTTTGAATTAAAAACAAGGGAGCCACAGGTAGAAATTAACAGCATTGAAACCCTTAGTGAAGAGGTGTCTCCTTTAGATCTAACGATTACTGAACTGAAAAAAAGAGCAGAAGAGAGACGTAAAAAAATGAAAGGTTTCAACTATAAGTTTAATGACCAAATGAATAAGAACATCGATGAAATTGAGCGTCAACCAGCCTACAAAAGACTAGGGATTAATTTGGATACAACGACTTCGATAAGCAATACAAAAACGTCAATTAGTACGGATTCAGAAGAACTTAATCTAAGTTCAAATAACTCGTTTCTACACGACAATGTAGATTAAAAAATATTTTTATTTGTGTAAAAAAACCACGTTTGTAAGAACGTGGTTTTTTAATTATTTATAAGTTGCAATACTTCAAGTAAAAACTTTTGCTTAACTCAAAGCTTGTTTGATTCTTTTAATTGCTTCTCGTATTTGTGCCTCAGAAGCTGCATAAGACAATCGGATACAGTTAGGTGTTCCAAAAGCTTCTCCAGTAACTGTAGCTACATTTGCTTTTTCTAGTAGGAATAAAGAAAAGTCACTTGCGTTTTCTATCTTCACTCCATTGATGGTTTTTCCAAAGAATGCAGAAATGTCTGGAAAAACATAAAAAGCACCTTCAGGAACATTTACTTTAAAACCTTCAATTTCTCTTAGTAATTCAATAATGATATTTCTACGAGTTTTAAACTCATTGACCATGTATTGTATTTTTGAAACAGGTGCTAAAACAGCAGTAATCGCTGCTCTTTGGGCAATACAATTGGTCCCTGAAGTTATTTGACCTTGCATTTTTGTACAAGCTTTGGCAATCCATTGTGGAGCGCCAATATATCCAATTCTCCAACCAGTCATTGCAAATGCTTTAGCAAGCCCATTTACAGTAATGGTTCTGTCGTACATACTCTCTATCGCAGCAAAACTGAATGGTTTTGTATTGTAGTTGATGTGTTCGTAGATTTCATCGGATAAGACAAATATTTTTGGATGTTTCTCCAACACTGCTGCTAGTGCTCTATATTCAGTCTCGCTGTATATAGTTCCACTAGGGTTGTTTGGTGAGTTAAAGAAAATCATTTTTGTTTTTGGGGTAATTACGGCCTCTAATTGTGCTGGAGTAATTTTAAAATCATTTTCTATGGAAGAAGGAATTTCTACGTATTTTGCCTCGCATAATGTTGCAATTGCAGAATAACTTACCCAATATGGTGCGGGTAGTAATACTTCATCTCCAGGGTTTAATAAAACTTGAGCAATATTTGCGATAGATTGTTTTGCACCCGTTGAAACCACAATTTGATTTGGTTCGTATTTTAAATTATTATCACGTTCAAATTTTGTACAAATAGCTTCTTTTAATTCGACATATCCATCTACTGGAGAATACGAATTGTAATTTTGATTGACTGCTTCAATAGCAGCGTCTTTGATAAAATCAGGCGTGTTAAAGTCTGGTTCACCTAAACTTAAGCCAATAATATCTTTTCCTTCTGCTCTTAATTCTCTTGCTTTAGCAGCCATTGCAAGGGTTTGAGAAACAGGTAAACTGTTAATTCTGTCCGATAGTGGATGTGTCATTTTACGATTCGTTGTTGTTATTGTTGTTATGCTAATGTTGGTTTTTTTCCTAAAAATCCAAGATGTTTAAAATGTTCTACGATTGCCTTCCGCATTGTCTTGTATTCATTATAAGGTAAGTTAAACTCCTTGGCAGTTTGCTTTACAATTTTAGCCAATTTATTATAATGAACATGAGAAATGTGTGGAAAAATATGATGTTCAACTTGATGATTTAAACCACCAGTATAAAAGTTTATCAAGTAATTACTAGGAGCGAAGTTAGAGGTTGTATACAATTGATGGACTGCCCAAGTATGTTCTAAATTTCCTTCTTTATCTGGAATTGGCATTTCTGTATTTGGAACAATATGTGCCAATTGAAAGACCAAACTTAAAATCATCCCTGCTGTGTAATGCATTACAAAAAAACCAAGGAATACTTTCCACCAAACAATCTCTAAAACCACCAGTGGTAAAACAATCCAAAGAGAATAATAGACAACTTTGGAAAGTACTAGTTTCGTCCATTCTGTTCTTGGATTTGGGAATTTACCATAAGATAATTTCTTTTTTAAGTAACGATGCATTTGTTTAACATCTGTTGTAATCGCCCAATTAATCGTTAATAAACCGTATAAAAAAATAGAATAATATTTTTGAAGTTTGTGAATTTTCAACCATTTAGAATGTTTGGAAAAACGAATAATTCTTCCTGCATCAATATCTTCATCATGGTCTTTTATATTGGTGAAAGTATGATGTAAAACGTTGTGTTGCACTTTCCAGTTATATACATTTCCAGCTAAGATATAAATACTACTCCCCATTAATTTATTGACCCATTTCTTGCTAGAAAAGGAATCATGATTACTGTCATGCATGACGTTCATTCCAACTCCAGCCATTCCAATTCCACTTATAATGGACAATATTAAAAGAGACCATTGCGGAAGAGACACAGTGAGGATTACGATAAAAGGAAGTAAGAAAATTGAAAACATAATGGTCGCTTTTGTATACAATTTCCAGTTCCCTGTTCTTTTGATATTATTTTCCTTAAAGTAGGTGTTTACTCTTTTGTTAAGAGTTCTAAAGAATTTTGCTTTGTTTACCCTCGAAAAATTGATTGCTTTCATTTAGTTTAAAGATATCGTTATACAAAAATAATGTTTTTGAAATAGCTTTGCGCAATAAACGTTGTGTTTTGTTGTGAATTGTTTCAAAACAATAAGTATTTTTGCCCCCAGAACCTTTTTTCTATGCAATTAATACAAAAATATTTTATTGATTTATCTCCCCTCCAAATTGAACAGTTTTCAAAACTTCAAGAGCTCTACAAAGACTGGAATTTGAAAATTAATGTGGTTTCTAGAAAAGATATAGATGAACTATATCTTCGACATGTTTTACATTCTTTAGGGATTGCTAAAGTTATAAAATTTAAGCCAGGATCTAGTGTATTGGATGTTGGTACTGGTGGAGGGTTTCCTGGAATTCCTTTGGCAATTTTATTTCCAGAAACACAATTTCATTTGGTAGATTCTATTGGTAAAAAAATAAAAGTTGTAAAAGAAGTCGTTGAAGGTTTGGGTTTAGAAAACGTTCAAGCAACTCATAGTAGAGTAGAGGATGTGAAAGCTACCTATGATTTTATTGTAAGTAGAGCAGTGGCTCAAATGGAAACTTTTGTTCGTTGGACTAGAGGCAAAATTGCCAAAAAGCAACAACACGATTTGAAAAATGGTATTTTATATTTAAAAGGTGGAGATTTAACAGAAGAATTAAAAAAATATACCTCTGCAACCCTCTATGATTTATCATCTTATTTTGAAGAAGATTTCTATGACACCAAAAAAGTGGTGCATCTAGGAATGAAGTTCAAAGGATGATGATCTACTACTTCTATCGTTCGAGATTTTTTGTTGCAAATACAACCAAAACGTTTACAAACTTAAGTAAGATGTTTGGTAAATAATTTTGAACAGATGCACTAGGAAAATCTACGAACTCTGATTTTTATTTAATTTATAAATACATAACCAGTGTAGTTTTAAAGTAAACCGTTTGTTAATATCTATTTTGTAAAACTTTTGAAAGGGGGCAAAGAAGAATTTAAAAATGACATTACAATTTTAAAATTTTATGAGATTCTTTTTTACCCTCTGAAAATATCTGAACAAAGTAAACTCCAGATTCAAGACGTTCCGTGTTGACTTCTAGTTTTCCGTTTTTTAAATGATTTGTTCCTTGAAGTATTATTTGAGATCTGTTATCAAATATTCTGTATTGAATAGTTGCCAATTCTTTAGCAGAATGGACTTGTAAGATGTTTCTTACGGGGTTAGGGTATACAAACCACTCTTTGTGAGATGTTTGGGGGTTAAATTCATCGAGTGCAAGTGTTTGACTGTAGCAACTTGCCTCAACGGTGAAAGAGTCTCTTATCAGTTCATTAATTTTTGAATTCGTAAAACTTTGATTATTTGTATGGTTAAAGAAAGTCGTATCGATCACAGTATCACTTGCGCCTATAAAGTTTTGTAATAAAGTTCCAAAAGTTTGCCTGTAATCAAATTGAACCGTTTTTAATTGAAAATTATTTTCAGAGGTAGCCTCGCTCAAATCTACATTATATCCAGAAACACCTCCGTTTACTGGTTTTCCAAAAACAAACATTGGGGCAATTTCACCGTGATCTGTTCCAAAATTTCCATTCTCTTTCGCCTTTCTTCCAAATTCAGAAAAAGTCAATCCTATAACATCATCTGAAAGCGATTGTGAATCTAAGTCATTAAAAAACATTTCAATTGCTTCCGAAACTTCGGAAAGAAGATCGTTGTGTTTTCCCTGAATTGTATTTGCTCCCTCATTTTGATTATTATGCGTATCGAAACCGCCAATTCTTACGATATAAATTTTAGTTTCTAAGCCTCCACTAATCATTCGTGCAACAGTTTTGAGTTGGTTTGAAAGATCTGTATCTGGATAAGAATTATTATTACTTCCTGAATTAAAAGCATCAGAAATAGCTTGAGAATATTGGTTTGATAGTTGGTCGGTTTCAATTATATATTCCAATTCTAAGCCATAATCACTATTTGGAATTACAGATGGAGGAGCCCCTCCTAGACCATTTAATTCAGAATAAAAACCAGAGAGGTCTTGACCTGATATATTGATTGCCAAACCATGTTCAGTCTCTCCATGAAACCCAAGAGAAGTTTTATTGGAACCTATCTGAACTCCTAGTGGATATAAATTATTTAATTCATTTGCATAATACGTTTCCATAAATCTTCCAATCCAACCAGAGTCATTACCATTACTCCAGCTATTCCCATCATTTCCTGTAGCATATAAATCTGTTGAAGCGAAATGACTTTTGTTTTGAGTAGGATATCCAACAGATTGTAACACTCTCATATACCCTTTATCATACAAAGATTTAAATCCAGTGAGAGCTGGATGTAATCCGATCAATTGGTTGTCAGGTAAAGTGTTATCTAGCGAGAGATAGGAGTTTGTTCCTGAATCTGATATTTTTATTGATGGTCTCAGATTGGCATAGGTGTCGTAGTCATTGATTGGTATAATTGTATTTAAACCGTCATTCCCTCCAGCAAGATTTATAAGTACTAATTTTCTGTTAGATACATCACAGGAGCCTATATTAACAGACTTTAACATCGCGCTTAATTCTAGAGGGAGTAATCCCATTGCAGAAGTTGTTGCTGAAAGTTTTAAAAAATTTCTCCTTTTCATGCTTGCTTTTTTAGGTTAATTGAAATTCAGGGACGTTTATCATAGCCTTGATTAGAGCATTTAATCTAGATTCCACAACAGTCACATCATCAGAGTTGATATAGGTTAGCCAAGCATCTGTCCAATAGTAGTCCGGGTATCCCTCTACTAAGGTTTCTTTAAAATAATCTATTCTATTATTATCAATACTTTCAGGATATAATACATCAGATAATTCTCTTACTAAAGCAATCGCATCCGAAGGATTTACGATATGTTCTTTTATATAATTTATAATGTTTAGTCGTGCATAGATAAGATTATTATTCCCTATTTTATCTCTTCCAGAGAGAAAACATTGGATCAATTTATACCTAGCTAAAACAGTATTTGAAGAAAACCAATGTCTGTCATAACTGGGCTCTTGATAATGAGCTGGGTACCCCGCTACAGAATCAGGGCTAAACAAAACTATTCCACTACTTATTAAAAAAGAATTATGAATGAAATTAAAAAATCTAAAAAAATCATAATTATTTGTTGTGGGATTTGGAATTGAAAGATCAAAACAAGTACTTAATTCTGAAACCATTTGTAAAGGACTTTTTACTTGTGCTCCAAAAATTTCATCGGTTTCCTTCCTATTATCAACATTAAAAAAATGTTTAGAGGACAATAGTTTTTTTACCGTAGGAACTAACTCATAATTGTTGTTTTTTAATTCTATGGCTAAAGGGGTAATAATAGCATTTTCAGTTTCATTAGAAATCTCGTTTTTTACAAAAAAGCGGTAGAGTTTTCTGCAAAAAGATTTTGCGGTGGCTTCTTTATCAAAAATCATTTCTACAAATGAATCTAATTCGCTAATAATACTTGCCTCTGAATTGCCTCCAGTAATTGTTTGATTGTTAAATGCTTGGCTAAATGTTTTATTGGTTTTATCGTGATTATTAACATTAACTCTACCTCTGGGTAGATTGGTGTCAGAATCAATGATACTACGATTATTTTGAGTTTTAATTCCAGAAAACAATTTTGCAGCTTGTTGAATATCTAGTTCAGTGAAGTTTGTGTAGTTCCCTTCTGCTATTTGAGGTCCTTTTAAAATTGTAAAAAGTTCTAAAAACTCGCGCGCATAATTTTCGTTTGGGTTATTGGCATTATTGGTTGTATTATCTAAATAAGCCAACATTGAATTATCAAATGTTATTTTTTTTGCTAAAGTCTTAATATTACCATAAGCATAAAAATCTAGTAGGCGAAGATGGTCATAAAAATGGGTAGATGTTCCAGAGCCATCATCTTTAGAAATCGTAAGAGATGTATGTAGAAAAAAAGTAAGTTTATGTTTTAATGTTTTTTGATTCAACGCATTGTACCACCACCAACTTGAGACAATTCTTCTTTTCCTTGTTTGTCCAGTAAATGAATTTGGCAATTCGGTGGAAGATAACCAATATCCGTCAGGATTACCTATGGGAAGTGGGTCGTAAGGCTCATTCCACTCAATTGTTTTTGAAACGAACAGTTCGTTTAAGGCCTCTTCGATTGAGAGACCTACAAGAGAGTTGATTGCCTCTTTACCAAAAACATAAGATGCTCTTCTTAATAAGTGTTTTGATTTTCGAAAATCAAGCGTTTCTGTTATAGGTGATAATGATGCCAAAAAACAGGTATTTTAAATTATTCTATAATATAGACCTAAAAATCCAAACAAAGTTTGAAATTTACAAATACAATAAAATAAAAAATAAAGTTTTATCTAGTGTAAAACTTCAACAAACAATCCCTCTTCAGATTTAAATACTTTGGCAACTTCTTTTTTGGTCAACCCTTTAATGGTTTTATCCCATTTTTTATTAGACAAACCAGATTGAGTTTTTAACGTATTCAAATCTATTTTTTCAGCTTTTGTAACAATCGCTAAAACTGCTTTCTCCTCCTCATTCAACTCAACTGAAACCGCTTTCTTTTCAGGTCGCATTTGAGGGAAAAATAATACTTCTTGTATCGATTGATTATTTGTTAGAAACATGATAAGTCTGTCCATTCCAATTCCCATCCCAGAGGTTGGAGGCATTCCGTACTCTAAAGCACGTAAAAAATCTTCATCGATAAATTCGGTTGCTTCATCATCTCCTTTTTGTGCTAATTTTAATTGATGCTCAAAACGTTCACGTTGGTCGATTGGGTCATTTAATTCTGAGTACGCATTGGCAATTTCTTTACCACAAACCATCAACTCAAATCGCTCTGTTAATTCAGGATTCTCTCTGTGTTCTTTACACAAAGGAGACATTTCTTTCGGATAATCTGTGATATATGTTGGTTGGATGTAATTTCCTTCACATTTTTCTCCAAAAATTTCATCAATTAATTTTCCTTTCCCCATAGTCTCGTCAACTTCAATATTCATTGACTTTGCTGCGGTTCTGATTTCATCTTCGGTTTTTCCAGTGATATCAAACCCTGTAAAATGTTGAATTGATTCAGCCATGGTAACTCTAGCATATGGTGCCTTAAAGTCTATTGTGTGTTCTCCAAAAGTAGCTTTAGAAGTACCGTTTACAGCAATGGCACAATGTTCTAGTAATTGTTCAGCAAAATTCATCATCCAATTGTAATCTTTGTAAGAAACATAGATTTCCATTGCTGTAAATTCAGGATTATGTGTTCTGTCCATTCCTTCATTTCTGAAGTTTTTAGAAAACTCATAAACGCCATCAAAACCACCAACAATTAATCTTTTTAAGTATAATTCGTTGGCTATTCTCATATACAAAGGAATGTCTAGAGAATTGTGGTGTGTAATAAATGGTCTTGCAGCTGCTCCTCCAGGAATAGGTTGTAAAACCGGAGTTTCCACTTCAAAATATCCTGCGTCATTAAAAAAAGAACGCATGGCGTTAAATAATTTAGTCCGTTTTACAAATACTTCTTTTACATGTGGATTTACTACGAGATCAGCATATCGTTGTCTGTAGCGCATTTCCGCATCGGTAAAAGCATCATAGGTAACTCCATCTTTTACTTTTGGCATCGGTAGTGGTTTTAACGCTTTTGATAAGAGTTTAAAACTTTTTACCATGACGGTTTTTTCACCAACTTTCGTAGTAAAAAGAACCCCTTCGATACCTACGAAATCTCCTAAATCTAATAATTTTTTAAAGACAATGTTGTACAACGATTTGTCGTCTCCAATACAAATTTCATCTCTGTTAAAATATAGTTGAATTCTACCTTCACCGTCCTGTAATTGCGCAAAAGATGCTTTCCCTTGTATATTTATAGACATCAATCTTCCAGCAATTATTACCTGTTTTCCCTCAGAGAAATCCTGTTTAATTTCACTCGAATTTGTATTTAAGGGATACAAATCTGCAGGATAAGGATTGATCCCTAATTCTCTTAGTTTTACTAGTTTTTCTCTTCGTACAACTTCTTGTTCTGATAATTGCATTTGATGTCTTTGTTTTGGGATGTTTAATAAAGCAAGCAAAGATACAATCAATTGAATTAATAGACAATTTCACTAATTAATAAAATTCAATAAAAAAATTGCAGGATTACGAAATCGTTGTATATTTGCGTGCTACTTTTTGTTAGAGTAGCAAATAGTTGTGTTGTTTTGGCACTTTTTTAAAAGTGTCATGGTTTTGTTAACCAATGGAAAGCTTCCCTTAAATGGGACGCTTTTTTTTTGTTCTTAATTGAACGTTTTTCTCTACGATCCCTTTTGTATTAAATTTTAAATAATACTCAACAAAAATTAGTAAATTCACAGTTAAATTAAAACCATGATTTTTCGTGCTTTTTCGTTTCTAATAATCCTTTTTTTATGTGCTTCTTGTGATAAATTTTCATTCACAAAAAGACATCAAACTCAGGCTATAGATACTATTGTAGATTTTTCTTTGGTAGATACCTTTCCTTCCTTTAAAAACTGTGATTCTATTTTTGATGCCACACAAAAGGCTGATTGTTTTAGAAAAACAATTCATTTTAAAATTGGGAAAGAACTTCAACAATATTCATTTACGATTAAAGATTCTATCTCTGAAAAGGTGTTTATGAATTTAATCATCAGTTCAAAAGGAAAAGTTGTGCTAGAGAAAGTTCAGTCTTCTGAAAATTGTAAACTTCAATTACCAGAGTTAGATAGTTTATTATTGCTTAGTGTCCAAAATTTACCTGTGATATACCCTGCTATTAAAAGAGGTATTCCTGTCACAACAAAATACAGACTTCCAGTTATAATCGAGTTAAAAGAGTAGCTTTTACTTTTTTTAATAGAAACAGATTCAGAACTTAACAGTTAAATCTGTTCGTTTGATTTGTTTAACAGTTCCCATAGCTTATCTTTTAGGACTTGCAAACCTGTTTGTGCAATTGATGAGATAAAAAGAGCTTCAACACCCTCTGGCAATGTTGCTTTGATCTCTTCTTGTAATTCGTCGTCTAGCATGTCTGATTTAGAAATAGCTAATAATCGGTCTTTATCTAATAATTCAGGATTGTGTTTTTTGAGTTCATTTAAAAGAATATGATATTCTTTATTAATATCATCACTGTCAGCAGGTATTAAGAAAAGTAAGGCAGAATTACGTTCTATGTGGCGTAAAAATCGATGTCCTAATCCTTTTCCTTCTGCAGCTCCCTCGATAATACCAGGAATATCAGCAATTACAAAAGTTTTATGATTTCTGTGTTCTACAATCCCTAGGTTGGGTTTCAACGTCGTAAAAGCATAGTCTGCAATTTTTGGTTTTGCAGCAGTTAAAACAGATAATAATGTCGATTTCCCTGCATTTGGAAAGCCTACTAAACCTACATCTGCTAACAGTTTTAATTCCATACGAAACCAACCATCTACACCTTCCATTCCTGGTTGTGCATATCTAGGTGTTTGATTTGTTGATGATTTGAAATTCCAATTTCCAAGGCCTCCTTTTCCACCTCTAAGTAAAATAACTTCTTTTTGATGATCTGTAATTTCTAAGATCACCTCATCAGTATCAGCATCTCTTATAATGGTTCCAAGAGGGACATCGATATAGATGTCTTCAGCATCATGCCCTGTACTTCTACTTTTGCTTCCAGAACCTCCACTCTCTGCTCTAAAATGACGTTTAAATTTTAGGTGAAATAATGTCCACATATTTTTATCACCTCTTAAAATAATATGACCTCCACGACCACCATCCCCTCCATCTGGTCCTCCTTTGGTAATAAATTTTTCTCTATGTAAGTGCATAGATCCTTGCCCTCCTTTTCCAGAAGTGGCATAAATTTTTATATAGTCAACAAAGTTACCTTCTGTCATTTTGTGTGTGTATGCGCTTATTTCTTAAACCCTTTTTTTAAGGAAAGAAAAAACCATTTATAAAGTATTAAATACTTCTGAAATTCGCTTTGTAATGTCTTCAATAGAGCCAATACCATTAATTCCATAGTATTTATCCTGAGCATCAAAGTACTCTTTTAAAATAGCTGTTTTAGTATTGTACTCATTAAAACGATTTCTAATTTTTGCTTCATCTGTGTCGTCAGCTCTACCACTTGTTTTTCCTCTTTCTAATAAACGAGTGATTAAAATATCTTCAGTTACTTCTAAAGCGACCATTCCATTAATTTGTTCCCCTTTTTCAGCTAAAAAAGCATCTAAAGCTTCCGCTTGAGATTGGGTTCTTGGAAAACCATCAAAAATAAAACCGTTTGCATCTGTGTTTTTATCTACCTCGGCCTTTAGCATATTAATAGTGACTTCATCAGGGACTAAATCTCCTTCATCCATATATTTTTTGGCTAGCAAACCTAATTCAGTTTGATTTTTAATATTGTAACGAAATACATCTCCAGTAGAAATGTGAACTAAATGATACATTTCTTTTAAAAATTCTGCTTGCGTTCCTTTTCCGGCCCCTGGAGGTCCGAATAGTACAATATTTTTCATTTTTGGTGTTGGTGTTAATTGATGAATTGCCGAGCTATTCCTCCCTAAACTATTGTAATCTAATCCGTAACCTACAATAAACTTATCTTCAATATTTTTTCCGATATAATCTATTGGCAGTTCTTTACGATATACTTCAGGTTTAAAAAATAGCGTTACGATTTTTAATTGTTTTAAATTTTTATCTTTAAATATGGTATAGATTTCTTGGAGGGTATTTCCAGTGTCAATAATATCTTCTAGAATGATTACTGTTCTTCCCGTTAAATCTTCATTAATTCCTACGAGTTCTTTAACTGTTTCTGTAGATGAAGTTCCCTCGTAAGAAGCTAGCTTTACAAAAGAAATTTCACATTCTCCTTTAAACGCTCTGACAAAGTCTGCTACAAATAAAAAACAGCCATTTAAAATACCGATGAAAAGTGGGGTTTCCCCTTTTGGCAAATCAGCTTTTACTTCTGTAGCCAAACGTTTTACAATAGCCGAAATCTCATCCTTATGAATATAAGGTTTGAAATATAGATCGTGAAGTTTTAATAGGCTCATTTATTTGCAAATATACTCCCTATAAATTGAATGAAAAAACCGTTTTTTAATTCTGATATTCAGAAATCAAAAACGGTTTTACTTTATTTTTAAGTAGAATTATTTATTCTTTTCTTCTTTTTTTGAAGTATCATACATAATTGGAGTTGCCACAAATAATGATGAATAAGTTCCAACAGCTACTCCGATAATTAATGCAAACATAAATCCTTTAATAGAATCTCCTCCGAATAGAAAGATCGCTAGCATCACTAATAATGTGGTGAGTGATGTATTGATGGTTCTTCCTAAAGTAGAGCTTAATGCTTTGTCTACAACCTCACTATATTTCCAGTTTGGATGTTTTCCAGTAAACTCTCTAATTCTATCAAAAATAACCACCGTATCATTCAAAGAATACCCAACTACTGTTAATATTGCAGCAATAAATGATTGACCAATTTCCATGTCAAAAGGCATAAAGTTGTAGGTAATAGAAAATACTGCCAATACAATTAGTACATCATGGAAAACTGCAGTTACAGCTCCAATAGAGAATGATACTTTTCTAAAACGTAATAATATATAAAGGAAAACGACTAGTAACGATCCAAATACAGCATATAATGCAGATTTTTTAATGTCATCAGCAATCGTTGGCTCTACTTTCATGTAACTCATGATTCCTGCTCCTTGTTTTTCAAAACCAGGTTTGAATTTTTCGTAAGTAGTAGTTCCTAGGTAGTTCTTTAATCCTGTAAATAGCGCTTTTTGAACTTGCTCATCTACTTGCTGACCTTCATCCTCAATTTTGTATACAGTTGTAATTTTTAATTGATTATCTGTACCGTATGTTTTGACTTCGGGTGCAGTACCAAATTGTTCTTTTAAGCTTCCTGCAACAGCAGTAGCGCTGATCGTTTGATCAAAACGAACCACATAAGAACGTCCTCCTTTGAAATCAACTCCTTGTTTTAATCCAATAGAGAAAATAGAAATAATTCCTGAAATGATAATAGCACCAGAAATTAAATAGGCGATTTTACGTTTCTTTAAGAATGATGCATTGATATTTTGAAACCATCCTTTTGAGATTGTTGTGTTAAAAGTTAAGTTTGTCCCTTTGGTAACCGCTTTATCAATTAATATACGTGTAATAAATACTGCCGTAAATAATGATGTTGCGATACCAATCATTAATGTTAATGCAAACCCTTTAATTGGTCCCGTACCAAAAACATATAAAATAATACCGGTTAATAAGGTGGTAATATTTGCATCTATAATCGCAGATAAAGCTCCCTTTATAGAAAAACCTTCTTCTATAGATTGTTTTAATCCTTTGCTTTTAAAGAGGCCTTCCTTGATTCTTTCGAAGATTATTACGTTTGCATCTACAGACATACCAATCGTTAAGATAATCCCTGCAATACCTGGTAATGTTAACACCGCATTGAATGATGCTAAGATTCCGAAAAGGAATAAAATATTTACGATTAAGGCAATATCAGCATACAGACCCGCTTTTCCGTAGTATAGAATCATCCAAAGTAATACGAGGATAATTGCCAAACCAAAAGAGAGAAAACTTGCATCAATAGCTTCTTGTCCAAGAGACGGACCAACTACTTCTATTTGAATAATTCTTGCAGCAGCTGGTAATTTTCCTGCTTTTAATACTGTAGAAATATCTTCTGCTTCGGCAATAGTCATGCTTCCACCAGAAATAGAGGTTCTTCCACCAGTAATTGGTGTATTTACAGAAGGAGCTGTATATACATAGTTATCTAGTACAACAGCGACAAATTTACCTTGGTTTTTGGTGGTCATTTTAGCCCACTGTTTTGTTCCAGAGCTATTCATTGTCATGCTAACTTCTGGTTTGTTGAGTTGGTCAAAAACTTGAGAAGCGTCTAAAATAACGTCTCCTTCAATTGATGCTTTCCCATTTCTACTGCCTTTGATAGCGTATAAGTTAATCAATTCAGAACCATCTGTCCCTTTACTAGATTTATAATCCCATAAGAATTTTACATATTTTAATTCTTTTGGCAATAGAGCTTGAAGCTCTTTTCTTTTGAGTAAGTTGTTAACAGTTGCCGTATCTATAACTCTAGCTTGCGCAACCAAAGAGCTCATTTGTTGTTGAGATTGTGCTACATTCGGAAATAAGTAGGTGAAAAGATTTTTTTGATTGACATTGGTAGAGTCTTTGGTTTCTCCTAATAAATCGTCAATGTCATCTTTTTTAACGGTATCTTCTTTTTCTGAAACGGTGGTGTCTTTTAACAACTCAGCAACGATGCTATTTGCTTCAAAAAAATACCCTTGAACTTCTGCATTGGTATATACTTCCCAAAATTGTAATTCAGCTTTACTGGTAATTAATTTGGTAACACGTTCAATATCTTTTGCTCCAGGCAACTCAATTTGAATTCTTCCAGAGTTTCCAATTCGTTGAATGTTGGGTTGGGTAACACCAAATTTATCAATTCTACTTCTTAATACTTCAAAAGCAGTACCAATAGAACTATTAATTTCTTTTTGGAGTGTTTCTTTGACCGTAATATTCTCTTCGTTAAAAGAAATTTTTTCACTTAACGCTTTTGTGCCAAAGATAGAAGGGTCACTTAATTTCGTGTCTCCTGCAATTTTTTCGAACTCTTCAAAAAACAAATCTAAATAATTGGCGTTGTCGTTTTTCTGTGCTTCTGCAGCTGCATCTAGTGCTTGGTTGAAAACAACGTTTTTAGAATCGTTGGATAAACTTTTCAATACTTCTTTTACCGATACTTGTAAAATAGCATTGATACCACCTTTTAAATCAAGACCAAGATTCATCTCTTTGTCTTTCACATCATTGTAGCTGTATTTTGTAATTCCTAAATCAAGAATCTCTTTGTTAGCAACACTATCAAGGTACTTTCTTTCAAAAGCAGCTTTTTGCCTTGCATCGGAATCAGTTCCTTTGTTTTGCGCATAGATTTTTGCATCATCTTCAACTTTATTTGCTAAAAATGTAAATGATAATTGATATAAACTCACTAATCCAAAAAGGATTGCGAATAATTTAATAAGTCCTTTGTTTTGCATGTTCTTTAGTTTATGACGACTTCTTTTTTTAAAACGAGCAAATATAGTATTTCAAAGTAGCCTAAACAATTATTTTATCACATTTGTGAATGTGTTTAGGTCTTTTTTTTTACTTCAAAAATTGTACAAATTGTCAGATTCTGAAATAGAAGGGCTTTCATTGCTTAATTTGATCGAATTTTAATGCTAATATTGAAAATATACTACTTCTATTTTACAAATACTTTTTAGCTTTTTAAATGTCTTAGAGGGCCAAATTAGGCGCTAAGGTTAAGAAGTTGAGGAGTGTGAAAAAATTCGTTTAAACTGAAACCCATGGTTGTTTTTCTAGTAAAAAAAATCCAGCCAAAAGGCTGGATTTTTTTGCTATAATTCCTTTTAAGGAATTGTATTTTATAATTCTAACAATCCGTTTGTTTTAGAAACACCGGCAGCAGATTCTTGCATATGTGCTTTTTCGGTAGCATTTAAATTAATTTCTACAATACTTTCAATTCCGTTTTTTCCTAAGATAACGGGAACTCCAATACATAAGTCATTTAAGTCATATTCCCCTTCTAGTAGAACGGAACAAGGAAATATTTTCTTTTGATCACAGGCAATTGCCTGAACCAAGCCACTAACTGCAGCTCCAGGAGCATACCATGCAGAAGTCCCTAATAAGCCCGTTAATGTTGCGCCACCAACTTTGGTGTCTTGCAACACTTGCGCTAATCGTTCTTCAGAAATAAATTCTGAGACAGGTACAGAATTACGTGTTGCTAGTCTGGTTAAAGGAACCATTCCTTTATCCGAATGACCTCCAATCACCATTCCGTCAACATCAGAAATTGGTGCTGCTAATGCTTCCGCTAATCTGTATTTAAAGCGAGCTGAATCTAATGCGCCACCCATTCCAATAATTCTATTTTTTGGCAACCCGGTAGTTTTATGAACTAAATAGGTCATGGTGTCCATTGGGTTGGAAACTACAATAATAATGGTATTTGGAGAATGTGTAATTAAGTTAGAAGAAACTGTTTTTACAATTCCTGCATTAATTCCAATTAATTCTTCCCTCGTCATTCCTGGTTTACGAGGAATCCCTGAAGTGATCACACAAATATTTGAATTGGCTGTTTTTACATAATCATTTGTGCTTCCTGTAATTTTTGTATCAAAACCATTTAAGGATGCTGTTTGCATTAAGTCCATCGCTTTCCCTTCTGCATATCCTTCTTTAATATCCAACAAAACAACTTCTGAAGCAAAGTTTTTAATTGCGATGTATTCTGCACAGCTTGCACCTACTGCTCCTGCCCCAACAACTGTAATTTTCATTTTTATGTAATTTTTTAAGATTTATAAATAAATAATTCCTGCAAAAGTACAAAAATAACGCAAGGTATACCTCTTAGTAAATAAAAAATAGAGCGCTATACTAATGCGTAATTTCTGTTATATTTTAATGAGTCTAAGATGAGAACTCGGAGTTTACTCTCCTATTTTTTTGAGTTAAAATTTAACGAACAGGAGCTATTTATAATAAAAACACACACTCGAACAGGAGTGTGTGTTTGGATTTTTATCTTTAAAAATAATAATAATTATGCGTCTATATTTGCATATTTTGCATTTCTTTCTATAAAGTCTCTACGAGGCGGAACTTCGTCTCCCATCAACATAGAGAATACTCTGTCTGCTTCTGTTGGACTGTCAATAACCACTTTACGTAAAGTTCTAAATTCAGGATTCATGGTGGTGTCCCAAAGTTGCTCTGCATTCATTTCACCAAGTCCTTTATATCTTTGGATATTCACACTTCCGCCCATTTTTTGTGCAATTAAATCACGTTGATTGTCATCCCAAGCGTATTCTCTTTTTTGACCTTTTTTAACCAAGTACAATGGAGGTGTAGCAATATAGATATATCCCTGTTCTACCATTTCTCTCATGTATCTAAAGAAGAATGTTAAAATTAAGGTAGCAATATGAGATCCATCGACATCGGCATCACACATAATCACAACTTTATGATAGCGGACTTTTGATAAATTTAAAGCTCTTGGATCTTCTTCGGTTCCGATGGAAACTCCGAGGGCTGTAAACATGTTTTTGATTTCCTCATTTTCAAAAACCTTATGTTGCATTGCTTTTTCAACATTCAAAATTTTTCCACGAAGTGGAAGAATTGCTTGAAAATTTCTATCTCTACCTTGTTTTGCCGTTCCACCTGCAGAATCTCCCTCAACTAAGAAAATTTCACATTGTGCTGGATCTGTTTCAGAACAGTCGGATAATTTACCAGGTAAACCGCCAATAGACATTACCGTTTTACGCTGTACCATTTCTCTGGCTTTACGTGCTGCATGTCTGGCAGTTGCTGCTAAAATTACTTTTTGTACAATCGTTTTTGCATCATTAGGATTTTCTTCTAAATAATCAGTTAACATTTCTGAAACTGCTTGAGAAACTGCAGAAGACACTTCTCTGTTTCCTAATTTAGTTTTTGTTTGTCCTTCAAATTGAGGTTCAGCAACTTTAACAGAAACGATGGCTGTTAAACCTTCTCTAAAGTCATCACCGGCAATCTCAAATTTGACATTTTTCAGCAACCCAGATTCATCTGCATATTTTTTTAAAGTATGCGTTAGACCTCTTCTGAAACCTGAAAGATGTGTTCCTCCTTCATGAGTATTGATATTGTTAACGTATGAGTGGAGGTTTTCGGAATAGGAGGTATTATATACCATAGCAACTTCTACAGGGATTCCATTTTTTTCTCCTTCCATAGAGATCACATCTGAAGTTAGTTGCTCACGAGTAGAATCTAAGTATTTAATAAATTCAGATAAGCCTTCGTCACTGTGAAAAGTTTCAGAAATGAAGTTCCCTTCATCATCCGTATTTCGTTTGTCTGTTAAGGTTATTGTAATGCCTTTGTTTAAGTATGATAATTCACGCATACGAGTTGCCAACGTATCGTAATTAAATTCCGTAGTTTGAGCAAAAATTGATTTGTCTGGTAAAAAAGTAACAATAGTTCCTGTAAAATCAGTCTCCCCAGTTGTTTTTACGGGATATAATGATTTTCCTTTAGCATATTCTTGTTGCCAAATTTTTCCTTCTTTGTGGACGGTCGCGGTTAAATGTTCAGACAATGCATTCACACAAGAAACACCAACACCGTGTAATCCTCCAGAAACTTTATAAGAATCTTTATCAAATTTACCACCTGCGCCAATTTTTGTCATTACAACTTGTAGTGCAGAAACTCCTTCTTTTTTATGAATCCCAACAGGAATTCCACGACCATTATCTTTAGTAGTGATAGAATTATCTTCGTTGATGGTCACATTTATAGTATCACAATAACCTCCCATTGCCTCGTCAATAGAGTTGTCTACAACTTCATATACTAAATGATGTAAACCACGAACTCCTACGTCTCCAATATACATCGAAGGACGCATCCTTACATGTTCCATTCCTTCTAATGCTTGTATACTAGAAGCATCATAATTATGTTTTTTTTCTTCGCTCATTATAAATGAATTATTAGTTGTTATGAGAATAAACAAATCCTTAATTGAAGATCTTTATTCATTTCAAATTTACGATTTTTAAGAGGTTTTTCAAATGGCTTTTGGGATTTTAGAGTAAAATTATGAACATTTGTTTATTTCTTAAAACTCCTTTAAACCTGTTAAAAACTCCTTTAAAACTCATGATTTTATTTTTTCATGTAGTCTTAATTTACAAATAGTATAAAATTGCTTAAAACGCTTATTTTGATTTTTTAAAAACACTTCATGGATCCTAATAATGCTTGTTTTTTCTCAATGATAAACTAAAAGTTTCTAAATTATCTTTTGTGATTATTTTAGAATCATTAATTTTCTAATGAATCCAACTTCTAATAAGTGTATTTTAGTAAATCTATAATTTATCATCTATTTATTATAAATACTGTAAAGGCTATATAAAATCTTAAAAAAGAGCTTTTTGTACCGTTTATTCTATATATATTTGTGACTGTATTTAAGAACATGATAAATAATAATAACAATCGTAATTTCAATAATCCTAATTTATAGGGTAAGAAGGTTGTTGTTTAGAAATATATAAAACCTTCCATTTTTGGAAGGTTTTTTTTTAATCTAAAATCAAAGAGATGAGTAAAATTATGACAGTGGACATCTTGTCTAGTATTAAAGGAGCACAGCCGTCAGAAACTGTGAATACATTATTTGAAGTAATTAAAAATGCGAATACTTCAAGTAATTCTTTTAATGATCAACATCATAATGCGGTATTTTTAGACGAATTAAGAGATGATGTTGTTTTGGATAGTTCCCCTATAGAAAAACAACTCATCATAGAGAATTTTCCTAAAGAAAAAAATGGTTTTTTAGTGGTTTCTAAAGTGATAGAAGAATAGATATGGAGTCACAAATACATCAAATACATCAACAACTGGTTTCTGAAGAAATTACGTGTTTATCATTAGTGCAAGAAAGACTTCGTCTATTAAACACCAATAAGCACGCGACTGTTAATTCTCTTTTAGAGAAATCTGCTATAGAGCTTGCTAAAAAAGTAGATGCTAAAATAACCTCTGGTCAAAAAATAGGTTTGTTAGAAGGGATTCCATTTGGAATAAAAGATGTGTATATGTTACAAGGAACCTATACTTCAGCAAGTTCTAATTTCCTTAAAAAATATAAGTCCCCTTATACGGCTACTGCAATCCAAAAATTAATAGATGCTGGAGCGATTCCGATAGTAAAAGAAAATTGTGATAGTTTTGGTCATGGGTCTTCCTCAGAAAACACCATTTTTGGAGCTGTAAAAAATGCTATAAATCCAGCCTTAGTGGGCGGAGGTTCCAGTGGAGGCTCTGCGGTTAATGTAGCGAAAGATTTAACAGTATTTTCAATAGGAGGCGATACCGGAGGTTCCGTTCGACAACCTGCAGGTTATAATAAAGTATACGGATTAAAGCCTACCTATGGAAGAATTTCACGTTTTGGATTAATGGCATATGCCTCTTCAACAGACTGTGTAGGTCCTATTGCGAAATCCATAGAAGATATACGAATTGTATTGAATGAGATCAGTGGAAAAGATACCAAAGATCAAACCACGTACTCTTCAGAAAAAATATCAAAAGAAGCTATAAGTACTGCTTCTGAAATTAAAACGGTCGGATATTTTAAAAACTTTTTAGAGACAGAGGTTATTGATCCGAAAATAAAATTAGATTTTTTTGCAACGATCGATAAAATTAAGGAAAAAGGAATAGTAGTAAAAGCGCTTGACTTTTTTGAGCCAGACACTTTAGTGTCTACTTATTATACGCTAGCCATGGCAGAAACAGCCTCGAATTTATCAAGATTAGACGGAACCAATTACGGACATAGAATTGAAGGAGATACATTAAAAGATAGCTATTCGATAACACGTTCAGAAAATTTTTCAGAAGAAACAAAACGAAGAATCGTGGGAGGAAATCAAGTTTTATCTCAAGGTTTTTCTGATGAAATTTACTTAAAAGGATTAAGTGTAAGAGATCAAATTGCTAAAAGTTTTGAAAATGATTTCAAAGAAGTTGACATTATTATCTCTCCCGTAACACCTAATACGCCTCCTAAAATAGGAGCTAGTTTAAAAGATCCTTTAGCAATGTATTTGTCTGATGCCTATACAGTTGGTTTCAGCTTGGGGCAATTACCAACGTTAACGGTACCTCAAGGAACGCAAACGGGATTACAAGTTACGGCTGCAAAAAATAATGACGAACTCGTTTTTAAGTTTGCTAACTTCTTAAAAGACACAATATAATGGAACTGAAACAATTACATGACGCATTAAAACAGCATGACTTAGAGTTGGTCATTGGTTTAGAGACTCACGTTCGATTAAATACCAAAACCAAGTTATTTTGTTCTTGTGCTAATCAAGAATTAGAAGCCCCAAATCAAAATATTTGTTCAGTTTGTACCGGTCAAATGGGGGTCTTACCTTCTATTAATAAAGAAGCAATTAAAAAGGCCATTTATTTTGGAAAAGCTGTAAAATCTTCTTTTAAAAATGAGGTGATTTCATGGGATAGAAAGCATTATGAGTATCCAGACAATCCAAAGAATATTCAAATCACCCAGTTTCATCACCCGGTAATTCCCGACGGACAAGTTGCTTGTTTTAGAAATGATGGCTCTCAATTTACAGTCAATTTAACACAGGTTCACATTGAGGAAGACGCTGCTAAATTGATGCATGAAAAGAAAGTTTCATTAGTCGATTTTAACAAGGCGGGAGTTCCGTTAATAGAAATTGTAACAGACCCTTGTATTCGTCATATTGAAGATGCATCAATTTATGCGCAATACATTCAGAGAATTGTTCAGAATTTAAAAATATCTGAAGCCAATCTTGAAAAAGGAGAATTTAAGTCGGATGTTTCTGTATCTCTTCGTAAAAAAAATACCACTCATTTGAATCCTCGTACAGAGATAAAAAACCTGAATTCATTTAAGTTTATGGTAGATGCTTTGAAGGAAGAAATTGAAAAGCAACTGAATTACTATACAACGCACAAAGAATTCCGACCTGAACAAACGACAGTATTGTGGGATGCAGATTTAAAGCAAACCAAAACCATGCGAACGAAAGAGTTTGAAGCGGATTACAGATTTATTTCTGAACCAGATTTACCTCTTGTGAATATCAAACAGGTAGTTGAAAGTATTGATGTTGATTTAAGCTCTTTGCCTTTTGCAGTAGAATCTATTTTGATAAAAGGAGGTGTTTTACCTCAAGACGCAAAATTTTTTACTGCTGATTCTCTGCGTTCAAAAACTTTTATAACCATTAATAATGTGATCAAGGATCCGTCTTTTGTTGCGAAAACTTTGGTAAATAATATTGGAGCAGATCAGTACAAAAGGATTCACAATATTGATCATTTAATTGAAATTTTTCAATTATTTAAATTAGAAAAAATTACTTCCGTTCTCGTTCAAAATGGAATCACATCTTATCTAAAAGATACTGCTTTTGACTATAAAAAGTATTTTGAAGAAAACACTATTTCTGACGATAAAATCACAGGAGCAGTTTTAAAAGTTATTTCTCAAAATAATCAAATAGCAAACGATATCAAAGCAGGAAACCAAGGGAAAGCAGGAATTCTAGTTGGTAAAGTAATGGCCATTATTGGGAAAGGAGCCTCCGGAAAAGTGGTTAGACAACAAATTCTAAACAGTATTGCAGGAGGAGACTCTCAAATCTCAAAAAAAGAGGGCAATAGTCAGCAATCATCGGTTAAAAATGTCCTACAAAAAAATAAATTTGAGGAAGAAACATTGCCTCAAATTCCAATTGTAATAAAAGAGGAATACAGAACGCACAAGATTTCTCAATTATCAGAAAGTTTCATTACGAGTGAGGTTACTTTGTCTGGTTGGGTAGCAAGTGTTCGAGATCATGGAGAATTAATTTTTATTGATCTACGAGATTCTAGCAATGAAGTTTTTCAAGTACGTTTGAGTAGAGAGACCTTCCCTAATTTAGACGAATTGGTTAAACTCAAGCCAGAAACCGTAATTATGGTTACTGGTACTGTTGTGCAAAGAAATGAAGATGATTATAATTCAGCTTTAAGAACGGGTAAAATAGAACTTGAAACTTCCGTTTTAGAAATTTTAAATTTATCTAAAACCCTTCCTTTTGAAATAAAAAGAGCCATAAAGACCAATGAAAATATTCGTTTTCAGTACAAATTCTTAGATCATAGAAATGAGAATGTTCGCAAAGCAATTGTAAACCGACATAAAGTAATTAAATTGGTGCGTGATATTTTAGACAACGAAGAGTTTATAGAAATAGAAACTCCTATTTTAACTGCTGGAACAGATGAAGGAGCCAGAGAGTTTATCGTTCCTACAAGAAAACAGGCAGGTTCTTTCTATACACTTCCTCAAGCTCCGCAGCAGTTCAAACAAATGCTAATGGTTGGTGGTTTTGAGAAATATTTTCAAATTGCACGTTGTTTTAGGGATGAAGATTCTCGTGGAGATCGTCAACCAGAATTTACACAACTGGATATTGAAATAGCTTATGCAAGCATGCAACAAATCATCGATTTAAATACGAAAATGTTTAATGAAGTGGTTACTAAAATCTATGGAAAAAAATGGATTTTGCATCCTTTTGAAGTGATTACCTATAAAAATGCCATGGATAAATACGGATGTGACAGGCCCGATTTGCGTTATGGTCTTCAAATGCAAGACATTACTGATATTGTAAAAGATACTACGTTTCAAATTTTTAGCAAACCTATTGAGGAGGGTGGTATTGTAAAATGTATAAGAGTTACAGCAAAAGAGCAAGGAAATAAAAGAATATCCAAAGGTCAAATTGAAAATTTAACAGCAATTGCCCAACAAAATGGTTTGGGTGGTTTGGCATATATTTTTGTAAATGAAAACGATTTACAATCTCCTATTATTAAATTTTTAGGAGAGGAAATTGCTTCCGAAATCATAAAAACTACAGAGGCTCAAATTGGTGATATTGTATTTTTCTCAGCAGGAACTTATGCAACAGCAAATAAGGCGCTAGATGCAGTTCGTCAAGAAATGGGTCGTATTTTAAAATTGATCAATCCAAAAGAATTACGTCCAGCTTGGGTAGTAGATTTTCCAATGTTTGAAAAAACAGAAGAGGGAAGATGGACATTTACCCACAATCCATTTTCTATGCCAGCACTATATGATTTAGAAAAACATATGAATGGTCAGGAGGAAGAAATTGGCACCATCATTGCGCAGCAGTATGACCTGATATTAAACGGGTATGAAATTGGTGGAGGATCTGTTCGTGCGCACAAAGCAGAGATATTAGAAGCAACCTATAAGAATATGGGTTATAATAAAGAAGAAATGATGCGAAGTGTTGGAACTATGTACAAAGCGTTTCAATACGGAGCACCCCCTCATGGAGGAATTGCATGGGGAGTAGATCGTTTAATGATGATTTTAGAAAAGAAAGCATCGATCAGAGAAGTGATGGCGTTCCCAAAAACAGGAACTTCAGAAGATTTATTATTTAACGCACCTTCTATACTGTCAGATAAAAAAGTAGAAGAGATGAATGTGAAAATTATGAGGTAAATTATTAAGATAAAATTTGTTTAATCGAAAATCTATCTTATTTTTGTAACCGAATGAAAAATAATACAATCAAAACTTGGTGGTGGAGCTCTCTTATCTAATAAGTGAGAAGAAACCTATATGTATATCACATAAAAAAAGGCTTATCTCACGATAAGCCTTTTTTTTGGTCATTTTTTTATCAACAAATAAAACAACAATATTGAATTAATTTCATCATCATAATGAAAAGAATAAAGTTTAAAACAATTCATAAAACTAAAATGGCAGATACAATTACTCCTGTAGGATTGTATTTGCGTTTTAGAGATACCTATGCAAATACACTGCTCTTGGAGAGCTCAGATTATCACAGTAAAGAGGAAAGTTTTTCTTTTATTGCCATTGATCCGGTGATCTCTGTAAAAGCAGAAAACGATCATTTGAGTTTTTCTCACAAAGGAGTTGAGTTAGAAAACCAAAAGATTGGAAGAAACTTTAATGCTATTTTTGATCGTTACAGCCAAACAATTGATTTAGATTGTTCCGAGGAGTTAAAACCATTTAACGGATTATACGGATATACAACTTATGATGCTGTTCAGTATTTTGAAAATATTTCTTTAAATGTAGAGCAAGCACCTTCTGCAATTCCTTTAATGCAATATAGTTTTTATCGCTTCATCATCGCTATTAATCACTTTAATGATGAAATGACGTTGATAGAAAATATAGAAGAAGGGACATCGTCTCGAATTAAAGAGGTGCAAACCATTATAGATGCGCAAGCATTTAACACTCAGAAATTTGAAATTGTAGGAGAAGAGTCTTCAAATGTTACCGGAGAAGAATTTAAAGAATATGTTAGAAAAGCTAAATCCCATTGTAAAAGAGGAGATGTTTTTCAATTGGTTTTGTCGCGTCAATTTCAACAAAAATTCAAAGGAGATGAATTTAATGTTTACAGAGCGCTACGTTCTATAAACCCTTCACCTTATTTGTTTTATTTTGATTATGGGTCTTTTAAATTGATGGGGTCTTCCCCAGAGGCACAGATTAAAATTTCAGCAGAGAAAGCAATCATCAATCCTATTGCAGGAACTTTTAGAAGAACTGGAAATATGGCAGATGATATTTTATTGGGTAAAAAATTATCAGCAGATAAAAAAGAAACAGCAGAACACGTGATGTTGGTTGATCTTGCAAGAAATGATTTAAGTAAGCATGCAGACAATGTTACGGTCGATGTTTTCAAAGAAGTACAATATTTTAGCCACGTTATTCATCTGGTTTCAACAGTATCTGGAAAAATAAAGGGAAACCCTATAGAAATAGTAGGAGATACCTTTCCGGCAGGAACTTTGAGTGGGGCACCAAAATACAAGGCCATGCAATTAATTGATCGTTATGAAAATCAATCTCGAGGATTTTATGGAGGTGCAGTAGGAATTATTGGTTTGGATCGTTCTGTGAATTTGGCAATTGCAATTCGTTCTTTTGTTAGTAAAAATAATGTTTTGTATTATCAAGCAGGAGCAGGAATTGTTATTCATTCAGATGAAGAAAAAGAATTACAAGAAGTAAATAATAAGTTAGCAGCGTTAAATAAAGCGTTGGTTTTAGCAGAAAACATTTAGTATGAAAATATTAATTTTAGATAATTACGATTCTTTTACCTATAATTTGGTTCATATGGTAGAAAAGATCACGGGAAATTTTCCTGCTGTTTTTAGAAATGATGAAATCAGTATTGAAGAGGTGCAACACTATGATTTGATTATGTTGTCTCCAGGCCCAGGAATTCCAAACGAAGCAGGGATTCTTAAAGAATTGATTCGAAGATACGCAGGCGTAAAACCAATTTTCGGAGTATGTTTGGGTTTGCAAGCAATTACAGAAGTTTTCGGAGGAAAAATCATCAATTTAGAAGATGTTTTTCACGGAGTGGCTACAGAAATGAGGGTAACAGCATCTGATGCAACCATTTTTAAAGGGCTGCCTGAAAAATTTCTAGCAGCAAGATACCACTCATGGGCAGCAACAGACGAAGGTTTTCCAACTGAATTAAAAGTAACAGCAAGAGATGAAGAGGGGTTAATTCAAGCAATTGAGCATACTGTTTTTCCAATTTCAGCGGTTCAATTTCATCCAGAATCTATTTTAACCGATGTTGGAGAACAATTAGTGACTAATTTTATCAACGCAAATTCATAATGAAAGCAATTTTAAACAGGTTATATCATCACGAAAGACTGTCGAAGTCTGAAGCAAAAAAAATCTTGGTTGAAATTGCCTCAGAAAAATATAATGAGGCACATTTAGCATCATTTATGACTGTTTTTATGATGCGACCAATTACTGTTGATGAGCTGTCTGGTTTTAGAAATGCTTTAAAAGAGTTGTCAATAAAAGTAGATTTATCAGATTTTGACACCATTGATATTGTTGGAACTGGAGGAGATGGAAAAGATACCTTTAATATTTCGACATTAACCTCTTTTATTGTCGCAGGAACTGGTCAAAAAGTAGCAAAACATGGTAATTATTCTGTGTCATCTCAATCTGGCTCCTCAGATATGTTAGCCAATTTTGGGTATACATTTACAAATAATGAAAGCGAGTTAAGGTCGCATTTAGAGAAGGCAAATATTTGTTTTTTACATGCGCCAAAGTTTCATCCAGCGATGAAAGCTGTTGGACCAACAAGAAAAGCGTTGGCATTAAAAACTTTTTTTAACATGTTGGGTCCTCTGGTAAATCCAAGTTCACCAAAAAATCAATTATTAGGTACTTTTAACCAAGAAATTGCCCGATTATATAATTATATTTTACAAGATGAAGATATCAATTATGGCATTGTTCACGCGTTAGACGGTTATGACGAAATTTCTTTAACTAGCGGATTCAAACTCTTCACAAAGAATGGAGAGCAAATCATAAATCCAGAAGATTTAGGACAAAAAAGAATACAACAGTCAGAAATTTTTGGAGGAAATTCAGTTGCAGACGCCGCTAAAATATTTACGAGTATTTTAGATGGGAATGGAACGGAAGCGCAAAATAATGTAGTCTTAACCAATGCTGCTTTTGCATTAAAAATTGTTGATCAGAGGAAGAGTTTTGAGACTGCTTTTTTAGAAGCGAAAGAATCTCTTTTTAGTTTAAGAGCAAAACAAACATTAGAAAAATTAGTAGGTATTTAGAATTAAAATAACAATACAAAACGTCAGATCATGACCATTTTAGATAAAATAATAGCTTTCAAAAAAAAGGAGATTGCGAAGATTAAAGCAGAAGTTCCTATCAAGAGATTAGTTGAAAGTCCCAGTTTTAGCAGGACACCTTTTTCCTTAAAAAAGTCCTTGTTAGAAGTTGGTTCTACCGGGATTATAGCAGAGTTTAAACGTCAGTCACCTTCCAAAGGAATTATCAATGACAAAGCAACTATTATCGAGGTTACCAAAGGATATTTAGAGGCAAATGTTTCCGCTCAATCCATTTTAACAGATACTTCTTTTTTTGGAGGTACGATGGCCGATTTAATGGAAGCAAGAGTTCTTAACCAACAAAAACCAATTTTAAGAAAAGATTTTATTGTTGATGGATTTCAAATCGTGGAAGCCAAAGCAATCGGAGCAGATGTTATTTTATTAATCGCTTCTTGTTTGACACCAGTAGAATTGAAAAATTATGGAAATCTTGCAGTAGATTTAGGAATGGAGGTCTTGTATGAAGTACATACTCAAGAAGATTTAGATAAGATTCATGATTTAGATAATAAATTGATAGGAATCAATAATCGAAATCTAAAAACTTTTGAAGTAGATCTGGAGCATTCTGTAAAACTAGCGAATCAAATTCCTGACAGTTGTATAAAAATTTCTGAAAGTGGAATTTCAGATCCTAGAATAATTTCAGGTCTAAAAGAATATGGTTTTCAAGGGTTTTTAATTGGCGAGAATTTTATGAACCAAGAACATCCAGGTGTGGCTTGTCAAGAATTTATCAATCAAATTAGATAAGGATGAAACTCAAGGTTTGTGGAATGAAATTTATAGAAAACATAGAACAAGTTTCAGGATTGTATCCTGATTACATGGGGTTTATTTTCTATGAAAAGTCCAAAAGAAATTTTGAAGGTGTCATTCCTAAACTTCCTAAATCTATCAAGAAAACAGGAGTATTTGTCAATGAGTACCTAGAGATTGTAATATCTTTGGTTGAAGAATATCAATTAGAGGCAATTCAGTTACATGGAGATGAAACGGTCACATATATAAGACAGTTAAAAACCCATTTACCATCAATAGAAATCATCAAAGTCTTTGGAATTAAAGATGAATTTAATTTCGATGGATTAATACCTTTTCTACCCCTTGTAGATTATTTTTTATTCGATACAAAAGGCAAAGAAAGAGGAGGGAATGGAGTTCAATTTGATTGGTCTGTATTAGATGCATATCCTTATGAAAAGCCTTTTTTCTTAAGTGGTGGTATCGGATTAAAAGATGTGTTAGATATTCAGAAAATAATCAATTCAAACTTGCCTATCTATGCGTTGGATATTAATAGTAAGTTTGAAATTGAACCAGGATTAAAAAATATAAATGAAGTAAAAACCTTCAAAAATAAATTATAAGATGAAATCAAAATTTCAACCAGATGAAAACGGATATTTTGGACAATTTGGAGGGGCCTTTATCCCAGAATTATTGCATCCAAACGTTAAAGAATTAGCGGATAATTATATTCAAATTATTGAATCTGAAGAGTTTCAAACAGAATATAAATCTTTGTTAAAAGATTTTGTTGGACGTCCAACTCCTCTCTATTTAGCAAAGCGTTTGTCTAAGAAGTATGGAGCTACTATCTATCTAAAACGAGAAGATTTAAATCATACAGGAGCTCACAAAGTAAACAATACTGTTGGTCAAATTTTAATTGCAAAAAAGTTAGGAAAGACTAAAGTTATAGCAGAAACAGGTGCTGGTCAACACGGTGTTGCGACTGCTACTGTTTGTGCCTTGATGAACATGGAATGTACCGTTTTTATGGGTGAAAAAGACATCGTACGTCAAGCACCAAATGTTGCAAGAATGAAAATGCTTGGAGCAAAAATAGTTGCTGCAACCAGTGGTTCTAAAACATTAAAAGATGCAACAAACGAGGCCATAAGATATTGGATACAGCACCCAGAAACCTTTTATTTAATTGGCTCTGTTGTTGGACCTGCACCACACCCAGACATGGTTGCTCGTTTGCAAGCTATTATTTCTGAAGAAATGAAATGGCAATTAAAAGAAAAAACAGGAAAAGAAAATCCAGATACAATTATAGCCTGTGTTGGTGGTGGTAGTAATGCTGCCGGTGCTTTTTATCATTATTTAGAAGATGAAGATGTTGAATTAATCGCTGTTGAAGCTGCAGGTTTGGGGGTCAAATCTGGAGAAAGTGCTGCAACTTCTCAATTGGGAGAGGTGGGAATTATTCATGGAAGTAAGACCATTTTAATGCAAGACGAATATGGGCAAATAGTTGAACCATATTCTATTTCTGCAGGCTTAGATTATCCAGGAGTTGGTCCTTTACATGCTTTTTTGTACGAGAGTAAAAGGGCTAAGTTTATGAATGCAACAGATAAGGAAGCCCTAGATGCTGCCTATGAGCTCACTAAGATAGAAGGAATTATTCCTGCGCTAGAAACCGCCCATGCTCTAGCAGTTTTACCTAAAATAGATTTTAAAAAAGACCAAGTTGTCGTAATCAATTTATCTGGTAGAGGTGATAAAGATTTAGAAATTTATATCAAATATTTAGAAGCTTAAGCTATGAATTCAATTCAAGAATTATTTCAGAAAAAAGATAAAAATCTATTGTCTATTTATTTTACAAGTGGGTATCCAAAATTAGATGATACAGCTAGGATTATTCAAAAATTATCAAAGAGTACTGTAGATTTTATCGAAGTAGGTTTGCCATATTCAGATCCTTTAGCGGACGGTCCAACCATTCAGGATAGTAGTCAGAAAGCTCTTGAAAACGGTATAAATTTGGATGTTATTTTTCAGCAGTTAATGCCTCTTAAAGAGACCAATAAAACACCACTAGTTTTAATGGGCTACTTGAATCAATTGTTAAAATATGGAGAAGAAAAATTTTGTCAGAAAGTAGTAGATTGTGGTATAGATACCCTAATAATTCCCGACTTACCGATGGTTGAATTTGAAAATCACTATCAAGAACTATTTGATAATTATGGACTTACAAATGTTTTTTTAATTACTCCACATACCTCAGAAGATAGAATTAGAAAGATTGATTCTTATTCAAAAGCATTTATATATGTTGTAGCCTCAGCTTCAATAACGGGTGCAAAAGGGGCTATTTCCAATAATCAAATTTCTTATTTTGAAAGAATTAAGTCAATGAATTTAAAAAGTAGGTTGATTGTTGGTTTTGGTATTTCTGATAAAAGTACTTTCAATACAGCTTGTAATTATGCAAATGGTGCAATCATTGGTTCTGCTTTTATAAAAGATTTGGGAATTAATGGAGTTGATCGCATTGATGATTTTATTCAACCAATCATTAGTTAAATTTTTCCTAAAGGGTTTTTTAAATTAGGATTAAATAGCAACTAAAGTCTACTTTAGTTGCTAAATCTTAATCAATATGAATAAAAAAATACTTTTCTTCTTCGTTTTGTTCAATGCTACTTTTATGATTGCTCAAAACAGTCTAATAAGAATGCCCTCCATAAGTCCAGATGCTTCAAAAATAGCGTACAGTTATCACGGAGATATTTGGGTTCTTAATTTGGTCACAAATCAAACTGATAGATTAACCATCCATCAAGGATATGAAAGCTATCCTGTATGGAACTCTCAAAGTAATCAGCTACTATTCACCTCCAATAGAAGAGGAAGTAATAATGTTTTTAAGACTGATTTAGATGGAGGTATTCCAAATCAATTAACCTATTACCCAACCACAGACATCCCAAGTCATTGGAGTTCTGAGGGAGAGATCATTTTTTCTAGTAATAGAATTTATAAGGGAACAGAACGGGAATCATCAATTTATGCAATGGATGAAAAAGGTGAGACACCCAATCGTTTTATGACTGCTTTAGGAAGTCAGGCTTCAATTTCTCCAAACGGAAATTTTGTAGCTTTTGTAAAAGGAATTTGTAGAATTTCTAGAGAAGATTATGACGGTCCTGCACAAAGAGATGTATGGATTTACAATATGAAATCAAAAGAGTACCATCAAATTACAACCAGTAAAAAGAACGATCATACCCCTCTTTGGGATCAAGACAACAACTTGTATTATGTGGGTTCAGAAAGTGGTAGATATAATATTTATAAGACTTCATTAAATACCGATGGGATTAAAAGTGGATCTGAGAACCAATTAACCAATTTAAAAGTTAATGGTGTTACTTCTTTTTCGATTAGTAATAATGGAACGATCGTTTACAATAGCGGTGTTGAGGTATTTAAACTTATAAAGGGTGTTTCTGAAAAAGTACAATTTAATTTATCAACTGACAATAGATTTGAGTTGGAGGAAACAAAAACAGTCTCCAAAGGTATTAAAGATGTAAATGTTTCTCCTGACGGAAAACTAATTGCATTGAGCATTAATGGAGAAATTTTTGTCAAAGAAAATAATAAGGATAAACCAAAAACAAACAATGTTAGTAATCATCCTTTTAGAGATGACAATCCTTTTTGGATTGATAATAATACACTCGGTTTTTTATCCGATAGAAATGGACAAAATGAATTTTTTAAAGTAGTTTCTGAGGATAAAAATGTAACGCTAAGTAGAAGTCTAAAAACCAAAGTTACGCAATTAACAAAAAGTAAAACAGATGTTTTCGAGCCTTTATTGTCTCCGGATAGAATGAAGATTTCATATAGAGTTGGAAGAGGTCAATTGGTTATTGCTGATGTAAAAGATGGTAAATTAGTAAAGCTAAAAAAATACTCAGATTCTTGGGCAGCAGCAGAGGGCGTTTCCTGGAGTCCAGATAGTAAATACATTGCGTATTCTCAAAAAGATTTAAATTTTGACAGCGAAATTTATATTCAATCGATAGCGGATCCCTCAATCAAAATGAATATTTCCATGCACCCAAGATCAGATTCTTCTCCAGTTTGGAGTCCTGATGGAAAAAAAATCTCATTTGTTTCTAATAGAGCAGGAGATAGAGGTGGTATTAATTATGATACCTGGATGGTTTGGTTACAGAAATCAGATTGGGAAAAAACCAAAGCAGACTTTAAAGATGGAGACTATTATCAACTAAAAGAGGAGGGTGATGAAGATAAAAAACAGAAGAAAAAAGTAGCAAAAAAAATAGTTGTAAAGATAGATGAAGCAAATATTTATGATCGATTAGTTCAATTAACAAGTTGGGCAGGCAACGAATATGGTGCACTCTTTAGTCAAGACAGTAAAAGTGTTTATATCTCAGCAACAAATCCAGCAACAAATAAAAACAATTATTATAAAGTTGAAATAACAGGAGGAATACCAAAAGAGGTGAAAGGAGTTTCAGAAGTTAACAGTATTAGCTTAAATAAAGAGACCTTATATTACTCATCAAAAGGAACCTTAAAATCACTGAATTTAAAAACAGATAAGGTAACAGCGTTTTCCCACTCAGCAACATATACTACTAATTTCAATAAGCTGAATGAGCAGGTTTTTGAAGAAGGAGTTAGAGCAATAACTGCAGGTTTTTATGACCCTAAATATCATGGTTATAATTGGGATGATATCGTAAAAAGATACAGGCCTTGGGTTTTGTCGGCTACTACAAAACAAGATTACTCTTTCATGTTTAATAAGATGTTAGGACAAATTAATGCAAGTCATATGGGTTTTAGAGGAAGTACTCCGGAAAACACGAATAACGATAAAATTGGTTTGTTAGGATTTGATGTTTCCAATGTAAAAAATGGGGTAAAAATTAATTTTATTTTGCCTAATTCAGCAGTGTCAAAAACAAATGTTTCTCTAAATGTTGGAGATGTTATTACCGCTGTAAATGGAAAAGAGATTGGTAAAAACACCAACTTTTATAGCCTATTAAAGAACACCGCTGGAAATGAAATTTTATTGAGCCTAGCGAGTGCTAAAGAAGTTGTTGTAAGAACAGAATCTACAAGGACTATTAGAGATTTGTGTTACGAAGAGTGGGTGAATTCTCGTAAAAAATTAGTAGAAAAATTTTCAAACGGACAATTAGGATATATTCATATTCAAGGCATGAATTTACCAAGTTTTGAGCGTTTTGAGCGCGAGTTAAAAGCAAGTGGCTATGGTAAAAAAGGAATTGTTATTGATGTTAGAAATAATGGTGGTGGTTGGACTACAGATCGATTAATGGCCGTTCTAACCTACCAACAACATGCGTATACAGTCCCAAGAGGTGCCACCGATAATCTTCAGAAAAATAATGAAAAGTACAAAGGAAATTACCCGTTTAATGAAAGAGCAATTTTATCTGTAAATACAAAACCTCTTGTAGCTCTAGCAAACGAGAGTAGTTATTCCAATGCAGAAATTTTTGCACACGCTTTTAAAAGTTTAAACTTAGGAAAGTTAGTTGGTCAACCAACTTTCGGAGCTGTAATTTCTACAGGAGGACATCTGTTACAAGACGGTTATATAAGAATGCCTTTTAGAGCTTGGTATGTAAAAGACTCTGGAATGAATATGGAACACGGTCCTGCAGTACCGGATTATTTAGTAGCCAATAAGCCAGGTTGGAAAGCAAGGGGAGAAGATGATCAGCTTGAAAAAGCGGTTGAAGTTTTATTGCAAGACATTAAATGAAATTAAAGAGTATATTCATTCCGTTCATAACGAACTAATTACCTCTATTTTAATAACAAAGAGCTCGATAATTTATCGAGCTCTTTGTTATTAAATCAAGTATAAAATTCTTTAAAATTTAGCAGTAATTTACTTAATAAAAATTGCATTATTTGTGAATTGTAAAATCACTTAGTTGACACGAATCAATTTTACATCGAAAACTAATACAGCACCTCCAGGGATACTGCCGCGTCCATTTTCTCCGTAGCCCAGATTATAGGGAACTAATAAGATTCCATCTCCACCTTCTCTAAAATAAGTTATTCCCTCTGTCCATCCTTTGATTACCTGATTTAATCCAAAAGAAATACCAGCAGCATTACTTTGGTCAAAAACATTTCCATCTAAGAAGTATCCTTTGTAAGCTACTGTAACATTTGAGTTGCTTGTTGGTTTTATTCCAGTTCCTTCATTGTTAATTACGTAATACAATCCAGAGCTACTTTTTGTAGCGTTCAAGTTATTGTCTTCAATGTATTTAAGAATATCTGTTTCAGTTTGAGGTTCAAAAACAGTGTCATTCTTAGAACAAGAAAGAAAGACGAAGATGAATAAAATTAAATATGATTTCATTGTTTTGTTGTTAAATTTATGCGAATATACTTTGATTATTTTAATGAAGATTTATGAATTAAAAATCAAACTTATAACTCATTCCTCCTAAAACTTGAAACCCTTGCGTATCAAAATTCGCAAAACGTTGATAGTGAGTATTTAAAATATTATTAAGTTTTAAAAATGCCGAAAATTTGTTATTAAAATGATATCCTCCATTTAAATTTATATCTACAAAAGATTTTAGAGCCTGAATTTTATTAAAAGCACCAGTACTTTGCTCATTGTAAAGGAGGTCCTTTCTTTCACCTACATAATAGATGTTGGAAGTAGTGTACCATTTTGGATTCTTATATTCTGCCGAAAAAGAGGTTTTTGTAGCGGGAAGATTCCATGCCTCTGAACTCTTTCGTGTAGTATACATATTATAAACCCCTTGAGCTTTAAATGTTAGTTCTTTGGAATAATCATAGGCTAGTTCTGCAGAAACCGAGGTGGTTTCAAGATCATCATAATACACTTTAAATGAATTTCCGTATTCATATCCTTTTAAAATTTTTCCATTTTGTACAATATTTGTTCCATCAGATTTTGATTCATTTTTTAAAAATAGAGGTTTGTCTTGTTCTGTAATAAAACGTGTCTTGATGTTAAAGCTTAGCGTATTATTTATTTTACCATCGAAACCGAAATATAAATTAAATTGTTCTAAAGTTTGAGTTATGAAGAGTGTGGGTGAAATAAATGGGTTTTTTTGAGCAAACTCTTTGTATGTATTCGTGTGCAAATCGCCTGACAAACCAAGGTAAATACGCAAGTGATTGGTAATGAGTGGTTTTTCAATGAGTAGGTCGGGCAGTACAAAAATATTTTTTGAGTTGTTTTCAGCGTCTGAAGAGCCAATTAGTTTCAAACCTGCTTTAAAAGTAATATTTTTATAATTCAGTTTATAGTGTGGGTTAACGCTAAAGGTTGTTGTCGAATATGTACTAGCGTCTGTGTTTTCAAAATTGTTTTTAAACGTACCTCTTAAAAATTCTATACTTGTTTTTATTGAAATATCATTTAATCTAGAAGTTAAAAAAGCTAATGGAAGTTCTAATTTTGCCTCTATTTTTGAAGATATTTCACCGCTTCCATAACCATCTTTAAAGTAGAATGTTTTTATTTTAGCCCAGTCTAGATAGGTGTTGTTAAAATCAATAATTCCAACCAATTCAAAATAATTATAGCATTGTTCTTCATTGATTGAATTCAAAATAGATTTTGAAAAATCCTTATTTGGTAGCCCATACCAATTATATAAATTTCTTTCAGAATTTAACTGTACACCCCAATCAAAATAACGGTCTTTTTTTTTGTAAAAAGCACCTATGTCAAAGTTCGAAAAACTCGAATTTAAGCTAGAATTTCTAATGTTTTTAAGAGACCCATTATATTTTGCATTCAAGCCAAACGCATCGTCAAATCTATTGTTATGAATTAAATAAGTTTCAAAATAAGGGGATGTGTAATTTCCAAAACCGGCTGCTACATAGTTTTTAAAGACACGTTCTTTACCATTGTTGTTCATTCGTTTCACGACCCCCCCTTTAGGAAGAAAGGTAGATGCAATTGGCGCTGGTAAAGTCGTGTATTTTAATTTTATCTTTTGGTTTCTTTCTAATAGCTCTATTTGGGGGTGTTGCTTTATTTTTTTTGCATTGGAAATTTTTGGATTGTATTTGGTTTCAATAGTTACAATCTCTGTTTTAATAGTGTCTTTTATTTGTTCTTTATTTTGAGCGATATAACTTAAAATAGGAAAAAATATAAAAAAGAATACAATACCTTTTTTCATTTAGTTTTATTTTTTTAAGTCTTTTTTTTGGGCGGTTTCATTCATTTCTAAAGATACTGAGTTATTTATTTTTGCCTCTTTATGTTTTATCAACTTTAATTCCGTTTCTGCTTCTTTAACAATATTTTCGAATTGTTTGAAATTTTTCATAATATTTTCCAGTACAAATGTAGCTTGGTATACATCTTCCAATCCGTAATAATTTTTACCCATTATTACATAGCTTTTTACAGCCCAATACTTATGAGAGGAATAATTGGCTATTAAATTTTGAACTATTTCGTTCGATTGGATATATTCTTTTTGTCGGTTTTTAAACAATGAAAGATGATATAGCGTTTCTGCTTTTAATTTTCCTGAGGCATTTTTTTCCAGATCAGTATAGTATTTTTCTGCAGTATAAAAGTCTTCAATTTTTAACGAAGAACGCGCAATCATTATCTTGGCCTCCTGTGTTAATTTAGTCTCCAATTTATCTTTTAAAAGAATTCTTCTTGCATACTCTAGTGCCAATTTAAAAGCGTCTGTTTCATAATACGCTCTCATCAGATTGCGCTGAGCAAAAAAAATGTTTTCGGTTGCATAGGCCTCTTTTTCCAACCTATTTAAAATTAGGATTGCTTTCTCAAATTCTTTATTTTGAAGATAGATTTGAGATGATTTTGTGAGCGCTTCTTCAGTGAACTCATTTAGTTCCTCTCCTAAGATATTTTGATAATATACAACAGCTTTTTTATTTTTTTTGATGTTAAAAAAGACATCAGCTAAATAATAATTTGCTTTTAATTTGTGTATTCCTTGTGGAAACTTGTCTAAGTATTTTGAAAGTTCACTTATGATGTGATCTGCATTTTTAGCCTCAAAATATTTTTTTTCAGCAACTGCAAATGAAGTGTTATCAATCTCTGAATTAGAAACTTTCATAAATTTTAACGTATTTATCCAACTGATATATTCTTCGATAGCACCAGTGTCAATATAAATAGTTCTTGCATTGGCAACAGCTTCCATCGCATCTGGAGAATTTGGGAATTGCCGTGCTGTCTTTTTGAATTTTTCAATTGCTTTTTTATTTTGATTCTCACTATAGTAAAGGAGTCCTTGTCTCAATAATACTTTTGGTAAGAAAACACTATTGGGGTGTTCTTCTATTAATTGATTATAGGCCAGATGTGCTTTTTTATTTTCATGAATCAACGAATGTGTTTTTCCAAGTTGAAACAACGCGTCATCTATTAAACTTGAATCTTCGTAATTGTTTATAATATCATAGAGAACTCTAATTTTTTCTCTATTATTTCCAGAAAAGCCAACACTCATTGCAGTTTGATATTGTGCATAATCTGCACTCGAACCGTTGCTTTTAATAATTTCAGAATAAGATTGAATAGCTTTCTTGTACTCTTTCAAAGCAAAATAGCTATCCCCCAAACGCAGATAAGCATCTCCTTTTAGTTGTTTTTCTTTGGGATTATTTTTCACAAAGCTCTCAAAAGCTATTATAGCCTTGTTAAATTTTTTAAGATTGAAATTACAGTAACCTATATGATAGTCAATGAGTTCAAATTCCTCTAATTTTGATTTCAATTCCTTTTTTAAAAGAATGAATTTGTTAAGAGCCTCGTTGTATTTCTTTAATTGGTATAAAGTTTCAGCTTCCCAATATTTTGCTTTTTCTTTGATCAATAATTCTGTTGCTTTTTGACCTTTGATAAAAAAAGAGCGCGCTTCTTTTAATTTATTTTCATTGAATAATTGCATTCCCTTGTACAAGTTTATCTCAGCTATTATAGGATTATTCTTTGTGGTTTTTTGCTCTATAAAAGCAAGTGCTCCACTATAGTCTTGTTGATGAAGAAACGAAGCGATCACTAAATTGTTGATTTCTTCAGATGCTTTCGACGTAGGGTATCTCTGAAGAAAATTTTGTAAAACCTGAGCAACACTTTTAAAAGGGTTTCCTATTTCGTAACTTAGTTTTGCATAGTTAAGTGCAGCATCTTGCTTGACCACTTTATTAAAATCCATTTCAGAAGCCGTTTTAAAAGCATTTAAAGCCGCGGTTTTTTCATTTAAATGAAGGTAGCATTCTCCCAAGCGATAATAAGCATTCTGTGCTACATAATTTTTTTCATCAATAATTTTATTAAAGTAACGCATCGCATTTTTAAAATCAGATTGTTGATAGTATGCTGTTCCTAATTGATAAAAATCTGTATTATTCCATTTTCCTTTTTTACCCTTGTATTCTTTTAAAAAAGGGATGGCTTCTTTGTATTTTTTTAAATTAAAATAACTCTCTCCAACTATTTTACAAATATCAGATTGCTGTTTCTTTTGAACGGTTTTTAGAAGCTCTTTCCCGAGATCAATAGAGCGTTCAAATTTTCCAGTCTTAAAACTAATATCTAATAAATAATATGAAATCTCTCCGCGATATGATTCATTATCTGCGATTTCTTTAAGGGTAGATTCAGCAATTCCATAATCTTCTAATTTATACGCTATGTATCCATAATAATACCTCGCGTCGTTTCCATATTTAACATCATTGATTAATACTAGAAACTTTTTTTTAGCTTTTTGTAAGTTTTCTGTCACTAAATAAGCATATCCCATCTTAAAACTGAGTTCTTTTTTAGTTTCTTCCGAAATAAGATCGAGAGTTACTTTTTGATACCATTGAAGTGCATGTGCAGCTTTTTTATTATCAAAGTAGTAATTTGCAATATCTAAACACGCGCTATTTTTTTTTAGGTGATAAGGGTTTTTTTCAATAAAACGTAGTATTTTTTTAGCTGCTTCTGGTTGGTTTAATCTGATAGCACACAATGCATGATAATACCTTGCATTTGATTTTAAGGTGTAATTATAGGGTGTTTTTTCAATGATGACTTCAAAGCTTTTTTCTGCAGCTGCATATGCTTTGTTATTAAATAATTGTAATGCATTATTAAATTCTTTTAAAACAGGTGTCTCAATAATCGTTTGCTGTCCATAAGTAATTAAAGAAATGAATGCAATGAAACAGGATAAAAAACGTTTTCTAAATACAGGGAATTTCATGCAATTGTTTTTAATACTTAAATTATAACGAAGTTTTTTTAATTTTGTTTGATGAAAAGTATTTAATAATTAAGTTTTTTTTCAAATCTAAGAATTGTTAGGAATTCATAGTATATAATCGGCAGAAACTTTTAAGTTTGTAAAAACAACTCATTTTATGCAAAAACCAATTTTATTTTTAGAAAATGCAGACATCTATCAAAGAGATAATTTAGTCTTGTCTAAAGTTAATTTAACAATACAAAAAGGGGCGTTTTATTATCTAATAGGAAAAACTGGAAGCGGAAAGAGTAGTCTAATGAAAACACTATATGGCGATTTAAAGCTGAGAAGAGGGATGGGGCAAATTGTAGATTTTGATTTAAAAAAAATAAAAGAAAAAGAAATTCCTTTTTTAAGGAGAAAAATAGGAATTGTTTTTCAAGACTTCAAATTATTGAGTGATAGAACCGTTTTTGAAAATTTAGAATTCGTTTTAAAAGCTACAGGTTGGAAAGATAAAGGGCTCATAAAAGAAAAAATTAATGAGGTTTTAGATAAAGTTGGTATGCAGACCAAATACTTTAAAAAAACATTCGAGCTCTCTGGTGGAGAACAGCAAAGAGTTGCAATTGCAAGAGCATTATTAAATGACCCAGAATTAATTTTGGCAGACGAGCCAACAGGAAATTTAGACCCTAAAACTTCCTTAGAGGTTATGGCTCTTTTAAATCAGATTCATCAAAGTGGGAAAACTATTTTAATGGCCACTCACGATTATCAATTGATTGTTAAATTCAAACAGAAAACCATAAAATGTGAAGCTGGAGAATTGTTTGAAGTTGCTCAAAAAACAGCGGTATAGTATGTAATTTATGATCTTAAAACCAAAAAAAATTTTTGTTGCCGTAACAAATGATATTTCAACCGATTATAGAGTTCATAAAATATGCAGCTATCTCGTTGAAACAGGTTTTGAGGTTCTTGTTTATGGTAGAGTATTACCAAATACGATTGCTGTCAATAGAGCCTATAAAATTATAAGGAAAAAACATTTTTTCAATACCAATTTTTTATTTTATGCAGAATATAATATCAGATTGTTCTTTTATGTTTTATTTAAAAAATACAACTGTATTATTTCAAATGATTTAGATACATTGCCAGGGTGTTTTTTTATCAGTAAATTGAAAAATATTGATTTAGTTTTTGATAGTCACGAACTTTTTTCCGAAGGTCCAGAACTACAAGGCAGAAAATTTGTTCAAAATTTTTGGCGAAAACTAGAGGATTTTTTTCTTCCAAAAGTTAAAAAATCCTATACAGTTAGTCAATCTATTGCTGATTTTTACGATAAAAAATATCAAAATAAGATGGGAGTTATTAGAAATGTTCCCCCAAAAAAACCTGATTTTTTATTGGAAAAAAAACACTTTCCAACTCAAAATAGAACAATACTTTATCAAGGTGTTTTAAATCCAGGAAGAGGTATTAAACCGATGATAAGTGCTTTAAAATACATAGAAAATTTAGATTTAGTAATTATTGGTTATGGAAAAGTTGAGCAAGAATTAAAGGAATTTGTTGTTGATGAAAAAATGTCAGATCGAGTTCATTTTTTAGGAAGAATCGATAGAGATGTACTACTAAATTACACAAAATTAGCTACTTTAGGGATGGTTTTAGAGGAGCCTCTTGGTTTGAGTTTTACGTTTTCATTACCAAATAAGTTATTCGATTTTATTCATGCAGGAATTCCTATTGTTGCAGGGAATATGCCTGAAATTTCAAGAATTATAAATCAGTACAAGGTGGGTGTAATTGTAGATGATTATACTCCAAATAAAATCGCAAAAAAAATTAATGAGCTTCTGGAAGATCAGACGCTATTGGCAGCCATAAAAAAAAACCAACAAGAAACCAAAGAAATTTTATGTTGGGAAACTGAAGCAAAAAAATTAGAAACCTATTTTAAATAACGAACTATCAATCCAAAACTAACCATAATAATACCTGTTTTTGATAATCTGGAAGGGTTGAAAATAACAATACAAAGTATTCAAAATCAAACGTTAAAAGATTTTGAAGTTTGGATTATTGATGGAAATTCTTCTGAACAGACACAAGAATATTTAAAAACACAGTTGCCTCCTTTTTATTTTCTCTCGGAGAAAGATGATGGGATCTACGATGCGATGAATAAAGGAATTTTAAAATCGAAAGGCGAATGGCTTTTCTTTTTAGGGAGTGGTGATGTTTTTTCTAATGATGCTGTTTTAGCGAACGTTTTTAGTTCAATAAATAAGGGTCATTCTTTGGTATCTGGAAAAATCAATTACTGTGGTAATACAAGGCCATTTATATATAGCAAACGTAAGACCCTAAAAAAACCAACTTGGTCTTCTGCTATATGGTTAAGGAATGGCTTGCACCATCAAGGAACATTTTATAGAAGAAAGTTGTTTTTAGAAACTACCTATAATTTAACCTATAAAATTTTGTCTGATTACTGGTTTCATATCTACTTGTATAAGAAAAAGATTCCGTGTCAAATTGTAGATTTATTAATTGCAACCTGTAATTCAGATGGAGTCTCTAAAAAAGGACAATGGAAGATTTACCAGGAGGAAATTAGTTTAAAGACCGATTTAAGTTCCGTTTATTTAGCGCCTTTATTTTATATACTCTCAATCATTAAATATTCTCTTAGAAAAATTATAAATGTATTATAGAAATCAAATAGCATCTTTAATTTTCAACAGATTAACGATTGAAAAAGAGACACTGAAAAAGCAATTTTCAGACAGTAAAAATCAAATAGGCTATTTCTATATTGATAAGTTATTGCCGTTGGATTTGATTGAGGAAATTCACCGACACTTGCCTAAATTGTCAGATTCAGAGTTGAAAAAAAATATAAGGGAGTATAAGTATGTAGCATACCAAATGAATAAGTATCACCCTATTCTAGAGGAAATAATATATGCTTTTCAAGAAGAAAAAGTCGTTTCTATTATTGCTGAGATTTGTAATTTACAAGACATTCTGCCTGATAAAAATCTATATGCTGGAGGAGTTTCTTTGATGAAAAAAAATAATTATTTACAACCCCATATAGACAATTCACATGATAAAGATCAAAAGCTTTGGAGGGTTTTAAATTTACTTTTCTATGTTTCACCAAATTGGAAATTAGAAAATGGAGGAAATTTAGAATTATGGAACAATGGCTTGGAACACGCACCTATTGAAATTGAAAGCAAGTACAATAGATTGTTTGTCATGGCTACGCACCAAAAATCTTGGCATGCTGTGAATAAAGTTCAAACAGCGGGTATAAGAGCTTGTATCTCCAATTATTATTTTTCTAAAACTCCTTTATCACCACATGATAATTTTCACATTACATTATTTAGAGGAAGATCTACTCAGAAAATAACAGATGTACTTTTAAGGATGGACAACAGTCTAAGAAAAACAGTGAGAAAATTATTTAGAAAAGGGATTAGAGAAAATCCCCATCAGTATAAAAAATGATACCCCCCCTATTTAATGTTATCCTAATTAACACTTGTTTTTAGCAATTAATTTTTATATTTACTTAAATAATTTAAAATCAATTTAAGATGAAAAAAATAATGTTACTATCAGCAATATCATTGCTAATGATATCTTGTACTAATACACCTGCTAAAGAAACTATTTCAACTCCAGTAGCAATTGGATTTGATATAACAGAGGGTGTTAAAACATCTCTTTTTGCTGGTAATATGGAAACAGTAGCAATTTGGGAAAAATACATTAAAGCCCACAACGAGCAAGACATGGAGATGATCAAAGAATTAGACGCAGAAAAGGACTTTAAAGCTTATGGACCTAGAGGAGAGTTTATAGACGGCACAGAGGCTCACGCAGCTTTTTTAAAGGAATGGTTTGTAAATAACAACCCTAAATGGGTGACTAAATACGCAATCGCAAATGAATTTACGACTAAAGAAGGGGTCTTAAAACAATATGTGACTTCTGGTCATGATCTGACGTTAACTGTCGATGGGAAAGAGGTGAAAGTAAATCAAGTTCACGATGCATTAATTGTAAATGGAAAAGTGCAAACTTTTTATGTAAATGAAAGAGTATTAATTGAGCAATAAATAGTGCCAAGCACCTATAAAATTAAAATCCATAACATCTATTGTTGTGGGTTTTTTTGTGCTTCGAAAGTTGGGAATTTTCTTGTTAAAACTTGTTTTGAGAAAGGAAAAATTTTTCTCATTGACCAAAAAGGTTAAATTAATTTGGTTATTTTTTTACTCATGGGTTTCGTGAATGAATAAAAAACATCGATTAATTCTCCTTTTTCATCAATTAAATACTTTTGAAAGTTCCATTTTACAGATGAATTTTTCTTTCCATTTTTACTTTTCATTGTTAGCCATTGGTATAATTTATGTTGATTATCTCCTTTTACGTCAGATTTTGAAGTCAAAGGAAAATCAACATCATAGTTTAGGCTGCAAAATGTTTTTATTTCTAATGCGGTTCCGGGTTCTTGATTTCTAAACTGATTACAAGGTATGCCAATAACAACTAGCTTGTCTTTATAAGTGTTGTAAAGGTCTTGTAACCCATCATATTGGTAAGAAAACCAACATTTAGATGCTATATTTACAAAGAGTATTTTTTTTCCTTTGTATCGGTTTAAATCAATTATTTCTCCATCAATCCCTTCTATTTTAATATCATATAATGATTCATTTGATTTTGAATAATCAACAGAATTCAATGCGACGATACAAACTAGTGTAGTAAATAATTTCAACATAACTATAGGATATTTTATGTTTTGATTAAGAACGAATGACTCGTTCATTTTCTAAATACATTGTAAATATAACGAATATTTCTTTTAAAAAACCTTTATTAAATACGCTAGGGTTTCAAAAATAAGGGCAAAACATAACGTGATATTAGTTCGTTCAAAAATCCAATTTTAGATTGTAAGAGACTTCAATGAATTGATTTATTATTGTACTTATAAAATCACATTGAGCCCAATATCTGTATGTTATTGCTGAATTAATTTCAATTTTAAATTAACTTTATTATAACTAAATTTTAATTGGGAGGGTCTTATTTTTGTGAAAATACTTTTTCATGAAAAAATCAATTTATTTCCTTTTCATTTTAAGCATCAGTTTTAAAGGTTATTCTCAGATAAATCCTGACAATATTGAGATTATTAGAGATGATTTTGGGGTGCCTCATATCTATGCCGATACAGATTCAGAAGTGGCATATGGTTATGCTTGGGCGCAAGCTGAAGACCATTTTAAGCTTATACAAGAAGCCTATTTAGCTGGGAATGGGATGTTAGGAAAACGTATTGGATTAAAAGCAGTTGGTGCAGATTTTTTAACTCAATTTATTCAATCCGAAAGTACTGTCAATGATTTATATCACACACTCGACGCTAAATTTATATCACTTCTTGAGGCTTTTACAGAAGGTTTGAATGCATTTGCAAAGAAACATCCAGACGAAGTTCTCGAAAAAAAGTTATTCCCGATTACTCCAAAAAAATTACTTCGGTACACCCAGTTGCAACTTTTTATTTCAAATGGAGCCGATAGACTTGTAACTGGCATCGTAAACGATAACTTATCCTGGCCGTTTGAAATAAATCAAGACACCAAAGGTTCGAATTTAATAGCGGTTAATCGAAGTAGAACTCACTCCGATCAAACTTTTTTAACGATCAATACACATCAGCCTTTAGAGGGAGCAACCTCTTGGTATGAAGCGCATTTGGTTAGTAAAGAAGGGACCAATATTATCGGAGCTTCCTTTCCTGGAAGCCCTTGTATACTCTCAGGGGCCAACGAATTCCTAGGATGGACACATACCGTAAACTATCCCGACAAAGCAGATGTTTTTGCATTGGAAATGCATCCAAAGAAAAAAAACATTTACTTGGTTGACGGTGTACCTTATAAACTAGAAAAGTTCAAAGCAAAACTTACGTTTAAATTTCTTGGAATTAACATTCCTATATCCAAAAAATTCTATCGAAGTATTTATGGTCCAACACTAAAAAACAAAACAGGGGTGTATTCAGTTCGTACCCCAAGTACTACAAATATCAATGCTTTAGAACAATGGTGGCGTATGAACAAGGCTACTAATTTTACTGAATTCTACAAGGCTTTAGAAATGAAGGCATTGCCCGGATATAATATTGGATACGCGGACAGGAACGATACTATCTTTTATATTTCTAATGGTAAAATTCCTATTAGGGCGAAAGGATATAATTGGACAGACGTAGTTCCTGGAAATACCAAAGAGACCCTTTGGAATACCTACTACGACATTTCCGCATTACCGCAAGTAGTGAATCCAAAATCAGGTTTTGTTTACAATGCAAACCACAGTCCTTTTAAATCTTCCGGAAAGGCCGATAATCCGATATCAGCAAATTTTGCAAAAGCAATGAATTATGAAACCTACGACAACAATCGATCTACACGTTTACTAACGTTACTTGAAGAAAAAGAACTTATAGATTATCAGCGTTTCAAGCGTATCAAATACGACCACCAATTACCAACTCCGTTACAGTATAATTATATGGATTTAAACCCGTTGTTTGAGATGAAGGTTGAAGATTATCCTTCAGTAAGTGTCCTTTTATCAGATATTAAAAATTGGGATAGAGTTGCCAATGCAACTTCTTATGGTGCTGGAGCGTATGCATTGCTGTATTACCAACTGGGGCCTTTTTTCAGAAACTTAGGAGAAGATCGTATTTTTTCACATGAAGTATTATTTGAAGCGTTAAAAATTACAAAAGCTTATATGAAAACGTATTTTGATAGTGATCGGATTCAGCTTGGAGATTTTCAAAAGTTGGTTAGAGGAACCAAAGAACTTCCTATTTTTGGTCTACCCGATGTGGTAACAGCGATGCGAGGAAGTCCCTATAAAAATGGACGTGTAAAAATTACACACGGAGAGTCTTACATCGGTATGGTTCGATTTACTCCCACTAAAACCTACTATGAATCTGTGATCTCTTTTGGAAATAGCAGGAGACCAGAGAGTCCACATTACACAGATCAAATGGATTTATTTGCAAATTTTAAAACAAAAAAAATGTCATTTGACCGTGCAGATGTCCTGAAAACAGCCAAAAGAGTTTATCTACCCAAATAAAACATTTTTTAACATCTACTCAATACCGTCTTTTTAATTTTAAAAGAAGCCTTTATTATTTTAAGATTTAAATTGTGTCGATTTTTTGATCTGTATGTATTTTGTATGGGTGATATTTAATATTTTATATATTATAATCATTAATTTTATCTCTAAAAAGTAAATAGTTTTTATTCCATTTTTTTAAAGTTTGTTTTTTCATGCGATACCTATATTTAGTCTGTATTTTTTCTTCATTTTATGCTGCTGCTCAAGTTAACCACTGGGAAAGTGTCGTTCTTCCCGGCGATCAATGGCAGTATCTTGTTCCCACCTCACAACCCAATTCAAATTGGAATCAAGTACAATTTAATTCATCAAGTTGGAGTACTGGAGCATCAGGTTTTGGAAACGGAGATGCTGATGATGCTACAATTCTACCAAGTTTGATATCGGTTTATATCCGATCTACCTTTACAATTACAGATGCATCCGTGGTCGAGGCCATGGTGTTAGATCTTGATTATGATGATGGTTTTGTTGCCTACTTAAATGGGCAAGAGATTGCTAGGAATTTAGTTTCAGGATCTGTGCCTAACTTTGATCAACCGAGTGATGGATCTCACGAAGCATTGCTTTATCAAGGATTCGCACCAGAACGTTTTACAGTAGACACAGCACTCTTAACAACAGGAACCAATGTAATTGCTGTGCAAGTGCACAATCAATCAATTTTTTCTTCTGATTTGACCGTGATACCTACACTATCCTTGGGAGTCAATACATCGGATTATGATTATAGAACTCCTCCTTCATGGTTTGAAACTCCTACGCCTTCTGTAGACGTTAATTTTGAGTCTTCAAACCTTCCTATTGTTGTCATTAATACAGAACAAGGTCAGGAAATTCCGGATGATCCAAAGATCAATGCTACGATGAAAATTATATACAACCCTGATGGACAACGAAATTTTCTTACAGACATCAATAATGCTTCAGCCCTTAGTTATGATGGGGCGATTAAAATTGAATATCGGGGATCTTCTTCAAGTCTATTAGATAAAAAACAATATGCATTCACTCCTTATGATGATCAGGGTGAAAAAGTAAATGTATCCTTTCTTGAAATGCCCAAAGAGAATGATTGGATTTTGAATGGTTTAGCCTATGATCCTTCGTTTATGAGAGATTACCTCAGTTATAAACTTTCAAACTTAACAGGGAACTATGCGTCTAGAGGCCGTTATTGTGAAGTGGTATTGAATGGAGATTTTAGAGGTATTTATGTCTTGCAAGAGAAATTAAAAGCAGATGATAGTCGGATTGATATCAATAAAATTAAAGAAACTGATCTGTCTTTTCCCAAACTTACAGGGGGGTATATTACCAAAGCAGATAAAAATGAAGGGTCAGATACCCCTGCTTGGTATATGGATTCTTACGGCTGGGGTCAGGTGAATTATATCCATGAGCATCCTAAGCCAACGACTGTTAAGTTTCAGCAGAATGAGTATATAAAGAACGAATTTGAGAAGCTTGAAGTATCTGCAAGTCAGGGTAATAGATCTATTACAACAGGGTATCCATCCGTGATCGATATTCCTTCATTTGTAGACTTTATGATCCTCAACGAATTTGCATCCAATGCAGATGGATATCAGTTTAGTACGTTTTTTCATAAAGACCGCAACGGAAAACTCAGAGCTGGACCTATTTGGGATTTTAATTTAACGTTTGGAAATGATTTATTTCAATGGGGTTTTGATAGAAGTAAAACATATCTCTGGCAGTTTGAGTATGAAAATATGGGGACGAAATTTTGGACAGATTTATTTAATGATTCCGTTTTTAAATGCTATTTGACTAAGCGTTGGAAGGAACTTATTGCCCCTGGAATGCCTTTGAATTCCTATGCTATTTCTAATCTCATCGATACCACCAAAACACTTATTTCAGAAGCAGCTACACGTCAGGAATTACTATCAGGGACTACTGGTCAATTTGAAGATCAAATTAGTGGATTAAAATCATTTATATTTGAGCGAATCAGTTGGATATCAGGTCAATTATCTGACACAAGTTTGTGTGATAATGTGTCAACACCTCCCTTGGTCATTTCTAAAATAAATTATCATCCTTTGGTTCAAGAAGACCAAGATTCAAGTGATTTTGAGTTTATTGAAATTATAAATAACGGTGCATCTTCTGTAAATGTGACAGGAATTTACTTCGGAGGTTTGGGACTAACGTATCAGTTTTCTCCAGGAGCTTCAGTTTCTGGTAATAAGTCAATTTATTTGGCAAAAAAGAGCGAGTCTTTTAAAGAGCGTTATGGATTTGAGCCTTTTGGTGAATTTTCGAGAAGTTTGTCAAATGATGGTGAAGATCTTGTATTATCAGACGCTTATGGAAATGTTATTGATGAAGTTACCTATAATGATGTATTGCCATGGCCAGAAGAGGCAGATGGAGATGGAGCATTCCTCCAACTTTCAGGTTTGGGATTAGACAATAGTTTGGCCAGTAATTGGACGGCAATTAATGATATTGCTGGAAACCTTTCTGTTAATTCGGTTCAAGTTGAGCCTTATGTGGTTCTGAGTCCAAACCCAGTGTCCGATTTGTTAACTCTGAAAATTTCTTTGGGAGAAATTCACAACGTAAAACTCTATAGTTTAAATGGAAAATTAGTTAGAACCTACACTTTTAATCAAAGTAAAGTTGAGGTGGATTTGAGTGCTTTCGAAAATGGGCTTTATCTTTTACAAATTCAAACCAACACAAATTTATTACATAAGAAAATAATTAAAATCTAAAAAAGAAGGTTCGCATACTTTTAGGTCTGTTGTATAAATATGTTTTTATTCTAGTTCTACTATAATTTCGTTTTTTCGATTAAAAACTTCGTAAGGCGCATTGTATCCTAAAAATTGAAACCTATTTTTATACAGTATTCCCTCCTTTTCTAAGGCGTCTTTTAGTTTTTGTTTGTACTTTTTAATTTTTTTATCATTCGCCCAGCCACTAAAATTTATAGCCGCAACAGTTTTTGCAGGTTCTTCTTTAAATTTTATGTTTGATAGGTTGGGCTGAGGGAGTGTCTCCTTTTTATATTTCTTTGGAACCATAAACATCATCGTTGTAGAATCTTTCAATGACATGGATACTGGAGAGGTCATCGCTATTTTTTCATTTCGATTATTATTACCAAAGATATATCCTGCTAAAATTGAGAAGCCTTTACTGGATGCTTCTTTATATTTTTTTGTAGAGAGCTTAACTGAAGTAAATAAGGTTGCTTTGTAACTTCGTATTTCAAATTGATCATATTTTTTATTTACAACATAAGGGTAGGTTTCAATATTTTTTTGACTTTTCAAAGAGAAAAGTTGTATTCCGACAAATACGATGGCTATGATTCCAAGGAGTATGGATGCTGTTTTCATGATCTTTACGTTTTTTAATGTGAAGCTAATTTAGCTAATATAAATTGAACCTGCTTTTAGAGAAGATAAAATTGGATACTACTTTGTTGTTCCTAAAAAAAAGATTTAAAAAAACAGGCTTCCAAAAAGGAAGCCCGAAAAAAAACTATTATAAGTCCAATCTTACTATCGAACTTTTGAAAAGTAAGTAAATTTACACACAAAAGAAATACATGTCAATCCCTGTAAATGGGGTTTTTTTTTTATCCCTGAAAACAGTGAGTTGAAGATAATAAAACACAATATAAACCCCTAAGATTACTATTTTGTTTCCCGTATTATTTTATTCTATTCTAAACACGATTCTTTATTAATGCTTCTAATTAACTTCGTTTGGTAAATTTATTTTATTCCTAGTATGTGTAATTATGGAGAATAGGAGAGTTGTATTGAATTTTTTAGGAGAGTTTACAGGGTTTAATAAGGTCATTTTTATTTAGGATTCTGATATCTCTAGATTTTATAGTATTCTACAATACCATTCTGTTAATAATAACGAGATTATATAAAAGAATAAACCCACTACTAGAGTGGGTTTATTTTATCGGTTTTTAAAGAAACTATACAATAGTTTTTTTTAATTTTAATTCGTCATATAGATAACTTCACTATCAACTTTTCCGTCTTCATTAAAGCTGTGAATCATGTGTAAATTTCTACGAGTTTTTTCTCCTGATTCTGCGTCAGTATTATTAACCCACCACCAAGATTGAACGACCCATTGGCCTTCATCTTTTGAGTAATAAATTGCATCTGGATATCCAGATTGTTCTAGATCACGAACACTATTTTTTGCCACTTCTTGATTCCAAGTAGCTGTTCGCTCTTCTAGGTTTATGCTTCCATTTGTACCTTGGCGGTAAAATTTTGCATCTTCGCTAAAGTAAGTAGCCAATTCAGCTATTTCTCCAGCCTCAAAATGTGCAACCATTTCATTTAGTTTATCGATGATTGGATGTTCGTCATATACGCGGCCGTTTCTTTTCCAACCAAAAGAAGCTTGAATTTGCGTACCAGCAGATTCTCTATCGAAGTGTTTCTCTGACATTGTTATTTTTCCTTCTTTGGTCACGTAACTATTTGAGTGAATATTCACCTTTACAGGCAATCCACTTGTTTTATGTGTTGCAGAGAACACCATCCAATCCATAGTCCAAACACCTTTTTTATCGCCCTTATATTTAATGATATCTTGTGTAGCTCCTTTCATTACACTGAATTTAATATCTTTAAAATTCTCTTGCCACCAAAGCATATTTGTTACTTCTTCATCTACAGTCCCCGCTTCCTTTTCGCCTGGGCCCCATATTTTGGCATCTTCAGTAAAGAGGGCTCTTAGTTCCGCTTCAGTTCCTGATTCAAATACTCGGTAACTTTCGGTAATTACATCATAAGCTGGGTGCTCCGAATAAGACGTACCTGATTTTACTTGACCCCATACTAGTGTAGGTGTAATTAATAATAAAATTAAAAATTTCTTCATATTATTTGTTTTTTAAATAGGTTATTATATAACCTCAAATATACCTTTTATTAATTGTAAAACAAAAGTAATTAACCATGAAAAATTCCAAAAGAAAAATTAGAGTACTCTACTCTAATTTAAAAACACAAAATATATATATACAATTTCCTAAAAATCTAGGTATTCTAAATTTATTTATTGATAAAATAATAGTATAATAAATTAAAAACTGGAAGAATTGGGAGCCTTATAAAAAGCTATTAAAAGGTTAAAAGAGGATATCAATATAAAAGTTGAGGTTGAAACCTCAATCAAAACGGACTTACTTAAATTATAAGCAAGTCCGAAAAAAAACTTTTTGTAGTTATTATTTATTTTGCTTGTAATGCTGATTTATTGAGATTGTTAGTGTAATTAATAGAACAATCAAAAGTAAAATTAAACCTAATTTATGATACTTAGCCATACCATAAAACCCACCGTTAAAAACAGAATATATTGAGCCAATAAATATAAACAGGTACAATAAAAAACGAACTTTTGTTATTTTTAAATATTTCATTATTTGTTATTTATATTAATACCAACCCATACAATCTCCAAACTCGTAAGCTGCCCATGCGGCACCAATCCAACCTAATGTCCTTGAAGCAATTTTTTTAATTGCTTTTTTTGCAATTGCTTTTGTTACTTTTCCGTTAAAAAGTTCAATAACTGCATCTATTCCAACCGCCCGAATAGCGCAATCAAATGTATCTTGTGCGTGTAGATTAGTTATAAATAATTCCGATAAGTTCATAGCAAGTGAATTGTTTTTTCTTTTTGCAGTTAATAGCGCAAAACCTAGAATAGCTATTCGGGGATCGTTAGAATTAAATTCCTCTTTAAAATCATTTTCGTTAACACCATAAATAGAAAATAATTCTTTTGAGGCTTCAATCAACGGTTCAATTATTTTTTTTGTTAGTTGTAACGAATCTTTTTGTTAATTTTTTGAAAAATAATTCTGCTTCAATGTTACATTATTTAATTCAAAAGTGGTCTTTTTAGCCAACTTTTCAAAATTATTAAGTGCAATCTGTTCTTGTTCGTTTTCAATAATTCCAAAATCTGTTTGACAAGCTTGGTTTAAAAAAATAATACTAAAGAATAATAATTTAATTGTAATTATTGCAAACATTCCTTTTGCAAATTTGTTTAATGGATTCTTCATAGATATTTAAGTTTAGGGGATTTTCTTTTAATTTTTTAGAAACTCGGAAATTAATAATTAGACTTTTATTTTGCCAAACGTACAAACAAAATCAATACAAGTCAATCACTGTAATTGGGGTTTTTCGTATCACAAAAACAGTGAGATAAAAGCAGACAAAAAAAGGCTATCGATAGGCAACCTTTTTACAACGCATCTACTAGAAAATGGAACAGACATTAGGCATATTCAACTATTATTAGGACATAGCTCTACTAAGACAACAGAAATTTATACCCACGTGGCAAATAAATCCTTTAAAGACATAAAAGATTTATTATCTTAGTGATTATAGTTTGGGTATACGTAATACGTATATTCAATTGTTAGGCACAAGAACTCATAACAATGAAAAAAAAAGAAATTATAAAGTATTTTAGTTGGTTTTCTATAATCGTAGGAATTTTTCATTTCATAATGGAAACTTGGTTTCATTTTAAATTTGAACAATCCATTATTCAATTATTTTGTGATTATATTGGAATTTCATTACTAATATTTGGAGGAATTACAGTTCTGAAAAATATAAATGGAAAAGGACTTCTATGTGGAGCTTGGGGCTATAGTTTCTGCTTAAATTATAGAGCTTTCGCCTGGAGAATGGACGAATTTATGGCAAGAACGTCCAGTAATTCAACTGATAACACATTAATAATTTTGAGTTTTACTTTATTTTTTTCTTTTATTGCCTTTATATATTCTTTAATAATCTGCTATCCGAATGAAAAAAAACAGAAAAATACAATATAAATTAAACTCTTATTTAGCAATTCTTTTAGCATTAGGCTTAATAATTGGAGAAACGATAAGAAGATATGGAGAATGGAGATTTTGGGCAAGATGGATTGATGATTATATTATGGGATTATTGTTAATTATTCCAGCTATTTTAGTGCTAAAGAACAAGAACTTTGGAAAAAAACTTTTAATTGCAGGTTGGAGTTTAACTATTGGAATTACTTACGGTAGTTTTTTTAGTAAAATATCGCCGAATGCAAAAGAGTTTCAAACAAATATAGAAGCTAATTCATTAATATTGTTAATCGGATTAGCATTTATAACATCAACAATTAGGATTAATTTGGATTTTATTACTCGAATCGAAAAATCCAGTGCCTAACACCGTACAAAATTAATTGCTTGTTTTAGCCTATTTACGAAAGTTCTCGCAGACTTTCTATCTGTGATTTATTCACTAAATTTAGTGCTTAAAATACGCAACTACTCTTATACATAAACGTTAGCTTTAATTTAAAGAACAACTATAAGTAAACAATTAAATTTACTTTTTTTATTATTTGTAAACTTATATGTTGACTTTTTTGTATATTTGTAAATATAAACGTTTACATTATTTATGTTTTGTAAACTTAAATATTTACAAAAAATGAGAAATAAGCGAAAACTTTTAATCGAGCAATTGGACCAAAAGCTACAACCATTCTCTGAAAGTAGAAAGGTCTTGGTCCCAAAACGTGGATGGATAA
>Ga0206129_10000542_pt1 | contig 57685 bp, 65 predicted proteins | sample Helgoland_Spring_8_FD_148616 | JGI IMG/M metagenome (GOLD analysis project Ga0206129, IMG submission 148616) | Pelagic subsurface seawater microbial communities from Kabeltonne, Helgoland, North Sea - Helgoland_Spring_Bloom_20160502_2 | ecosystem: Environmental > Aquatic > Marine > Epipelagic ...
GGAGAAACTTTTCAGGCTGGAATAGTTCTTGAGGGCTGGGAAGTAAAGTCTCTTAGAAATGGTAAAATAGATGTTAAAAATAGCTATGTAACTTTTAAAAATAATGAAGCTTGGTTGTTTGGTATTAAAATAGACCCTCCAGCATCCTTAAAAGATTTCAATGTTGACCCCCTTAGAACAAGGAAGCTCTTACTAAAAAAAAGGGAGATTGCAGAACTTCAAAAACTTAAAAATGAAAAAAGCCTTACAGTAATAATGACATTAATGTATTGGAAAGAAAATCATATAAAATGTGATATTGCTACTGGAAAAGGTAAAAAACTTCGTGATCAACGTCAAGACATTAAAAAGAGAGATTGGGAACGAGACCAAGGAAGAATCCTCAAAAATACAAACAAAAGATAATAATAATGTATAATTTTGCTCCCTATGGGGGCGAACAGGGTTCGACATTTCTACTGGACTCCGAAGCGCATGCCAAGATTGTGGTAATTCTTGTAAAACATACTACAAAAAATTTAGTTGCAAATAACGACAACTACGCTTTAGCAGCTTAATGCTAACCGATGCCAGAATTGACTATGGTTTGAAGCATCGGCAAATCACATAGTCTAGCCAAGCTGTGTTGCTTGGACACAGTTTGGTTAAACTTAATCAAGCTCGCTTTTTCACCCTGCTCCTCGGGTCGAAAAAGTTAAAAAGCCAATTGGGTGAGCTATGCATGTAGAAGTTAGGCTTAAGGATTAATGGACGCGGGTTCAATTCCCGCCGCCTCCACCATTTTTTTTATCTTTTTTATTGCTATAATAGAACTATGTACAAAATTAATTTTCTACTAGCAGCGGTAATTTCAATCAATATTTTTGCAAATAATGATTATAAAAATTTTGAATGCTATTCAACAGATCCTCAACTTGGTGACTCGGCCTATTGGGCAACAACATCTATAGATTTATTTGATAAAAATAAATATGAAGAAGCAGTTAGTGTTGTTGACGCTTGTTTTTCAATATTTTCATATGAAGCGGTTGTTATGCAAAAAAAACTTAATGCTCAAAATGCTAAATTCCCACCAACAGGAAGAGTAAGTAGAAGAGAAAAGGAAAAAATTCATGATAATTGGGCTGTTAATGATGTTTCAGTTGCATTATGGTCTAAAGCTAGATCACTTGAAGAGATGGGTAATATAGAGTTAGCTAAAATTGCATACTCACAATGTATATTTCTTACTCATGGAAGAGCATGGGATCCTAAAGGTTGGTTTTGGGTGCCTGCGAGCGATTGTGTTAAAAGAGGACAAAAACTTGTTAACTAATCTTGTTGGAATCTTAAAGTTTAGTTTATAAGATTCTAATAATTTATTATAGACATATACTAAATTCATCATTAAACTACGTTCCTAATTTTTAAATATCTAATATGGCTAATTCAAAACAAGCAATTAAAAGAGCAAAACAAAATGCTGAAACATATAAGTTAAGGCATGCTCAAAGATCAATGGTAAGAACTGCTGTTAAAGCTGTTCGTGCAAGTATTGAAGCCAAGGATCCTGTAAAAGCTAAAGAAATGCTAAATAATGCAGAAAAGGTTCTTGATTCATCAGCGTCAAAAAAAGTAATTCATAAGAATGCTGCTGCTAGAACAAAAAGCAGACTCTCTAAGGCTGTTAAAGCTTTAAGCTAAATCCGATTTATATTGTGATATAACTTCTTCGAGGGATTGAAGAAGCTTTTGTGTACCCTCTCCGGTTGCTGCTGATATAAAAAATATATCTTGCTCAGAAATTTTTAATGTATCTTGTATGCACTTTGAATGAAACTGTAATTTATCTGAATCTATTAAATCTATTTTGTTGCATACTACCCATGAAACTTTTTGAGTAAGGTCATCCTTATAAGCACTTAATTCATTTTTTAATAGCTGTATTTGCTTCACAGGATCTAAGTCATCTGAAGAGAAAAGATCTACAAAAATAAGTAGAAGGCCTGTCCTTGATATATGCTGCAGGAATTTAATACCCAACCCAGCCCCTTCTGAAGCACCCTCAATTAAACCAGGTATGTCAGCTATAACAAAACTTGAATCACTGCCCTGTATGGTGCCTAGATGTGGTCTTAAAGTGGTAAAAGGATAGCTTCCTATTTTGGGTTTAGCAGATGAAACCTTATTTAAAAACGTTGATTTGCCTGCATTTGGAAATCCAACCAATCCTACATCAGCTAGAGATTTTAGTTCAAGCCTAATAAAACGAATTTCTCCTTCGAATCCTAGTGTAAATTTTCTTGGCGCTTGATTTGTACTTGATTTAAAACGAGCATTTCCCTGACCACCATCTCCACCTTTTGCAATTACATATGTTGTATTTGCATCACAACAATCCAATAACTCATCATTAGAGATGTCATCATATACCACAGTGCCTTTAGGAATATCTAATATTAAATCTTCTGCAGCTGATCCTGATTTGTTTTTACCAGAACCAGGTCTGCCATTTTTAGCAATAAATACCCTTTTATTTTGGAAATCGATGAGGGTGTTTTTATTTTGATTAACTCTAAATATTATATCTCCGCCTTTTCCTCCATCGCCTCCATCAGGGCCGCCAAAAGGTATAAACTTTTCGCGACGAAAACTGGATGCTCCAGCACCACCATTCCCAGCCCTAACTTCGAGAAAGGCCTCGTCGATGAAATTCATGATATAAAAAAAATGTTATTGAGAAATAACGTTTGCAGTTTTTCTGCTTTTAGGGCCTTTGTATGTAAACTGAACAACACCGGCAGCTTTTGCAAAAAGTGTGTCATCCTTTCCTTTACCAACATTAATACCAGGATGTGTATTTGTTCCTCTTTGACGAATTAAGATCTCGCCAGCCTTTACTACCTGACCGCCAAATCTTTTTACGCCAAGTCTCTTGGCGTTTGAATCTCTACCGTTCTTACTGGAACCACCTGCTTTCTTATGTGCCATTATTTACTCTCTAATTTAATATCTTTGATTTCTACTTGTGAATGTCTAGCTCTATGACCAGTTTTTGTCATACTGTGCTTTCTTCTTCTGAAGCGAAGAATGGAAATTTTTTTAGATTTTACAACATCAACAACTTCAGCAGTAACTTTAACATTAGACAAATAAGGCTGGCCTATTTCAACATTCTTATCATCCACATATAATAATACATTTTCAAAAGTTATCTTTGTGCCAGGCTCATCCTTCAGAAGATCAACAGGCAAAGTCATACCTTTTTCTACTTTATGTTGTTTTCCACCTGATTCTATTACTGCGTACATATTTATATTCCTAAAGGTGGCAAAATATACGCTTTAATGAGGAATTTATCAATAGTTATGTATAATTTTGCTTTAATTATTATCTATATATGAAAAATAAGAATTTTATAGAAAAAGAGCTTCTTCTTGTTAAAAACTTTATAAAAGATGAAATTATTGAAGAAAGGAGCATTAAAGACCTATATAGATATATATTTCAATCAGATGGCAAAGGATTAAGGGCTAAATTGAGTCTTTTGTCCTCTTCAAAAAATAAAAGAATAAACAAAAAAAGATTAGAGCTTGCTGCTGTAATTGAATTGCTTCATACAGCTACATTAGTTCATGATGATGTTGTTGATAATTCATCAGTTAGAAGAGGAGTAACTTCTGTAAATAAAGTCTGGTCCAATTCTCATGGTGTACTAATTGGTGATTACATTTATTCGAAAGCCTTTGTATTAATGGTTCAAATTGGTAAGCAAGATATTCTCTCTGAACTAGCACATGCAACCAACGATATATCTAAAGGAGAGTTAATTCAGTTAGATGCTTTAAATAATACTAAGATCAAATTAAATGACTTAGAAAACATTAGTTATTATAAAACTGGTAGATTGTTCGAAGCTGCCGCTAAATCTGGAGCATTGCTGGCAAATAGTGATAATCAGTTTATAAAAAATATTTCAGAGTGTGCAAAAAATTTAGGTATTTTATTTCAAATAAAAGATGATCTTCTAGATTATTCAACAGATTCAAAAAAAATCGGTAAGCCTGTTTTTCAAGACCTCAAGGAGGGTAAAGTAACTTATCCTTTTTACTTTGCCTATAAAAATGCCAATAAAGCTGAAAAATTAAATTTAGAATCTTTTTTGGGAAAAAGTAATCTTAATGAGAAAGTCGCTTATGAACTTATTGAAAAACTTGGCGGTATTGAAAATACTGAATTGCTGGCAGCGACATACTTAAAAGAGGCAACTCATAAAGCAAATCTCATAAAAGATGAATATATAAAGCAAGAAATGTTAAAATTAATTATATTGGCATTGAATAGGAAGAAATGAGCTTTATACAACAATCTAGTTACTCAAAAGAAGAGCTTATTGCATGTTCTAAAGGCCAGCTTTTTACAAATAAGGGCGATGGAAGACTTCCTGCAGATCAAATGCTTATGTTCGATGAAATTTTACACATAAATGATTCTGATGGAGAATTTGGTAATGGGAGCATCCAAGCTCAACTAAATATAAATCCTGATCTATGGTTTTTTGATTGTCATTTTAAAGAAGATCCTGTAATGCCTGGTTGTCTTGGATTAGATGCAATGTGGCAGCTTCTTGGGTTTTATCTTTTATGGTCTGGCCTTCCTGGAATTGGTAGGGCTCTAGGTGCTGAAAAAGTTAAATTTTTTGGACAGGTTCTTCCATCAGCTAAAATAGTAAAATACGAATTACAGATTAAAAGAGTTATTAATAGAGGAGCTATTCTAGGCCTTGCAAATGGTAAAATGTTTGTTGATGATAAAGAAATTTATAGTGCTGAAAAACTTAAGGTAGGGTTATTTGATGATCCCGCTGGATTTTAAATTATGAGAAATGTTGTAATAACAGGTGTAGGAATTAAGTCATGTATTGGTAATACATATGACGAAGTACTTAATAGTTTAAAAGATGGAAAATCAGGTATTACAGCCAATGATACATACAAAGAAATGGGATTCAGAAGTCAGGTTTCTGGGTCAGTTAATTTAAATTTTGCTGAATTAATTGATAGGAAATTATATAGGTTTATGGGTGAAGCTTCAGCCTATGCATATTTAGCAGCAAAAGACGCTATTGAAATGTCAGGCATCACTGAATCTCATCTTGATTCTATTAAAACAGGTATTGTGGCAGGGTCAGGCGGCTCATCAACAAGAGTGATGGTTTCTACTTCTGATATAACGAGAGATAAAGGTCCTAAAAGAATTGGGCCTTATGCAGTTACTAAAACAATGGGTAGCTCTATATCAGCAATATTGGGGACTGCTTTCAAACTTAAAGGAATAAATTATTCAATATCATCAGCATGCGCTACAAGCGCTCATTGTATTGGACATGCAGCTGATTTAATTAAATCAGGCCAACAAGACATCGTTATTGCTGGCGGAGGTGAAGATCTTCATTGGAGTTCGTCGAATTTATTTGATGCTATGGGCGCCCTATCTTCTAATTTTAATGATGATCCTACTTCAGCATCAAGAGCATATGATAAAGATAGAGATGGTTTTGTAATATCCGGAGGTTCTGGCATGTTAATTTTAGAAGAAGAAGAACATGCAAAAAAAAGAGATGCTAATATCCTAGCTAAACTTAGCGGATATTATGCAACTTCAGACGGTTATGACATGGTTGCGCCTTCTGGAGAAGGTGCTCATAGGTGCATGGAAGGAGCTCTGCAAAATTATGGCTCTTCAGTTGACTATATTAATACTCATGGGACAAGTACTCCGGTGGGTGATGTTGCAGAATTAACCGCAATTAAAGAACTATTTAAACAAGAAATACCAATTATAAGTTCAACAAAATCTATGACCGGTCATTCATTAGGTGCTACTGGTGCTCAAGAAGCAATTTACTCAATTATGATGCTTAGAAATAACTTTATTGCTCCATCTATCAATATCAGTAATCTATGCGAAGAAGCAAAAGGAATTCATATAAATACTGAAACTTTAGATAAAGATATTAGAGCTGTATTAAGCAACTCTTTTGGTTTTGGTGGAACTAACGCAAGTTTGGTTATAACCAAATATTAATTAAGCTAATCAAAATATTTTAGTTCTATTCAAATTTACTCTTTTTCCATGGATAAATTGATGGCATGTCAGATGATATTTTATTAGAAAAATTTGGGTCTCTTTTTTCAAGAAAAGACATTACTCCCTCTAGCGCATCTTTAGAAATTCCTCTAGATGCTATAACTTGACTATCAATCTCATGAGCTTCATCAGGCGATAGTGATGATGAGAGTGTCCACATCATTTGCCTTGTCAATGCAATCGATACTGATGAAGAATCTTTTGTAAGCTTATAAGCAAGAGATTTTGTAGTATCCATTAATTCCTCGGGCTTTACTAAATATGAGGTAAGTCCATATTTATATGCTATCTCAGCATCAATTAATTCACCTGAATACGACCATTCAAGAGCCTTTGATATGCCAACTATTTTTGGTAAAAACCAACTAGAGCATGCATCAGGCGCAATACCCCTTTTAGCAAAAGGAAATGAGAACTTAGCACTAGTTGATGAGACTCTGATATCTGCAGCCAACTGCAATGTAGCACCTACACCAACAGCAAACCCATTACAGGCAACAAGAATTGGCTTTAGACATCTGAACATTCTCAATGTAAGAATACCCCCAGAATCTCTATTAAAGTTTTCTTCATAACTTTCAGAATTATCAAACTCAGAATTAAAGGTATTTTTACCAGATGAAAGATCAGCTCCAGCACAAAATGCTTTTCCAGAAGCTGTAATAATTAAAGCCTTAATTGAATCTTGACTGTCAACATGATCAAGAGCTTTCAATAAGTCATGAAGCATTGCTTGGTTGAAAGCGTTTAGTTTTTTTGGTCTGTTTAAATGAATAATTGCTAAAGAGTCTGATTCTTCAAATAAAATAGTTTTAAAATTCAAAGTGAAATTTTATATATCAAAATGGGATATCATCATCAGTTAAGCCCTGTCCACCTTCATCTTGTGGAAATGGAGATTCTGATTCATTTGCTGCCATATCATTACTGGAATTGGTTTGTCTTGATCCTAGCATGGTTAACTCACTGCCAACTATCTCAGTAGTCCATCTATCAGCACCTGATTTATCTTGCCATTTTCTTGTTTGAAGCTTTCCTTCAATATAAACACTTGAGCCTTTATCTAGATATTTTTCAACTATTTCTGCTAGTTTTCCAAAATATACAACTCTGTGCCATTCTGTTTTATCTCTCATTTCTCCACTTTCTTTATCTTTCCATGACTCAGTGGTTGCAATGGATATATTTGCGACAGCTGACTGGGTAGCTGTATATCTCATTTCAGGCTTTTGGCCTAAATTACCAACTAAAATTACTTTATTTACGCCTCTACTCATAATTACCTCTTATAATATTCTTAGAAGTTTAACCTAATTTAATTTTTTCATCACGGTATTTTTATTTCTTATGGATAGTATTTTTATCAAAGGGGCACGCACTCATAATCTTAAGAATATAAGTATTGAAATCCCTAGAAATAAAATTGTGGTCATTACTGGTTTGTCCGGTTCTGGGAAGTCCTCTCTGGCCTTTGACACTTTATATGCAGAAGGTCAAAGAAGATATGTGGAATCTTTGTCTACATATGCTAGGCAATTCTTATCTATGATGGAAAAACCAGATGTTGACCAAATTGAAGGTTTATCTCCAGCGATTTCAATTGAACAAAAGGCAACCTCTCATAATCCTCGTTCAACTGTTGGAACGGTTACTGAAATATATGACTATCTTAGATTACTCTATTCAAGAATAGGAACACCAATTTGTCCAGATCATAAGGAAGAACTTAAAGCTAAGACAGTTTCAGAAATTTGTAATGAAATATTTAAGCTCAAAGAAAAATCAAAAATTATGATTCTCTCGCCTTTGGTGAGAGGTAAAAAAGGAGAACATCTTTCTATATATGAAGACTTAAGAAAAAGTGGCTATGTTAGAGTTAAGGTTAATGGAGCTATTTATCCAATTGAAGAATTTCCAGAATTAGAAAAAAATAAAAAACATGATATTTCAGCTGTTATAGATAGATTGATTCTAAAAAATACAGATGACGATAGGTCGAGATTGGCTGAATCAATTGAAACATCTTTAATGCTTTCAAATGGCTTGGTAGAGATTGAGCAAATTGATGAAAATAAAATATCATTATTTTCATCAAATTTTTCTTGCTCTCAATGCGGATACGCTATTCCTGAATTGGAGCCAAGAATGTTTTCATTCAATAACCCCTACGGAGCTTGCACCAGATGTGATGGGCTTGGGGTGATTCAATATTTTAATGAAAAAAGATTAATTCAAGATGATGAGGTTTCAATTTCCAATGGGGCCATAAAAGGATGGACAAGAAGAAATAGGTTTTATTTCTATCAATTAAAATGTCTTGCTGCTCATTATAATTTTACCTTAACAACTAAATGGAAAGACTATTCACAAGAAATAAAAGATATTATCTTATGGGGATCAAAAGATAAGGTTGATTTTTCTCATAGATTCAGAAGTGGAAGCAGAATAGTCAGAAAACATAAATTTGAGGGGATTATACCTAGCACTGAAAGAAGATTTAAGGAAACTGATTCAGATTTTATTAGAGATGAGCTGTCTAAGTTGATGTCAAAAAGTGAATGTAATGAATGTGATGGCTCAAGACTAAATACCCAATCTAGAAATGTATTCATAAATAAAACTCAAATACATGCCATCACAAGTATGAGAATTAATGAGGCTCTTAACTTTACAATTAATCTGAAGCTTGATGGAGCAAAAAAGAAAATTGCTGAAAAGATTTTAAAAGAAATAAAGGAAAGACTAACCTTTTTAGAAGATGTTGGTCTTAGTTATTTAACTCTTGAAAGAAGTGCAGAGACTTTATCTGGAGGAGAGGCTCAAAGAATTAGATTAGCTAGCCAAATAGGATCTGGCCTTGTTGGTGTAACTTATGTTTTGGATGAGCCCTCAATAGGCCTGCATCAACGAGATAATGAAAAACTAATAAAAACTCTAAATAATCTTAAAAATCTAGGTAATACCGTTATTGTGGTTGAGCATGATGAAGAAGCCATAAGATGTGCAGATCACATTATTGATATAGGTCCTGGGGCTGGAAAGCATGGTGGAAAGATATGTGCCGAGGGAACTTTAAAAGATATATTAAAAAATAAAAATTCAATTACGGCACAATATCTCTCTGGAGAAAAAGAAATTAAAATACCTAAAAAAAGGCTAAAACCTTCAGGTATTAATATTCATATCATCGATGCATCAGAAAATAATTTACAAAAAATTTCTGCTGAAATACCCATTGGTCTATTTACATGTATTACTGGTGTATCTGGTTCTGGGAAATCCTCTTTAATAAATCAAACGTTACTCCCATTAAGTTCTTTTATGCTTAATAAATCAAAGCTTTCTAAAGAAATAAAATGCGAAAAAATTGAAGGGCTTGAATATTTAGATAAAGTTATAAGTATTGATCAATCTCCTATAGGCAGAACTCCAAGATCTAATCCAGCAACTTATACTGGATTATTCTCATACATTAGAGATCTCTTAACACAGACAATAGAAGCAAAATCTAGAGGTTATAAACCTGGAAGGTTTAGCTTTAATGTAAAGGGAGGAAGGTGTGAAGCTTGTCAAGGAGATGGAATGATAAAAGTTGAAATGCATTTTCTTGCTGATGTATACGTAAAATGTGATGTATGTGACGGCCATAGATACAATGAACAGACATTAGAAGTTAAGTATAAAGATAAAAATATAAGCGATATACTAAATATGACTGTTGAAGAAGCCTTAGATTTTTTTAACGCGCTTCCTGCGATTAAGAAAAAACTTATAACTCTCAATGATGTTGGTTTGGGTTATATAACTTTAGGTCAATCAGCTATTACATTATCAGGAGGTGAGGCTCAAAGAATTAAACTAGCCAAAGAACTTTCAAAAAGAAGCACTGGTAAAACTTTATTTGTTTTAGACGAGCCAACTACCGGTCTACATTTTGCAGACATTGAATTACTCTTAAGGGTGCTTGATCGACTAAAACAACAAGGAAATACAATAGTAGTAATAGAACATAATCTTGATGTAATAAAGACAGCAGATTGGATTATTGATCTTGGTCCCGAAGGTGGTAGTGATGGCGGAAACGTTGTCGCCACAGGAACACCAGAAGATGTAGCTAAAGTCAGCGGATCTTTTACAGGTCAGTTCTTAAAAAAGATGCTGTAAATTTATGCTGCTGAATTTTCTTTAAGCTCTGGAGTTTCTAAAGAAACTTCATCACTTGTACTTCTGTCTACAAGCTCAATAAAAGCCATATCAGCTTTATCTCCAGGTCTAAATCCAGCTTTAATGATTCTAGTATAGCCACCTTTTCTATCTTTAGAATTTACAGATATTTCAGTAAATAATTTAGCAACAGCTGAATCAGATCTTAGTCTGCTAAAAGCAAGTCTTCTATTAGCTACCGTGTCTTCTTTGCCTAATGTAATTAGAGGTTCTATAAATTTTCTTAACTCTTTTGCTTTAGGCAAAGTGGTTCTTATAATATCTTGCTCAATTAATGCAAGTGCAAGGTTTTTAAGTAATGCTTTTCTATGAGAAGAGTTTCTATTAAGTTTCCTTCCTGCTTTTCTATGTCTCATGTTTTATCCTACTGGGGGCCAGTTTTCTACTTTCATTCCTAATGAAAGTTCTTTAGATGCTAAAACATCCTTGATTTCATTTAATGATTTTTTACCAAGATTGGGTGTCTTCAATAAATCAAACTCAGACCTATGTATTAAGTCTCCAATGAGAAAAATACTTTCTGCTTTAAGACAGTTTGTTGATCTAACAGTTAACTCTAACTCTTCTATAGATCTAAGCAAGAACGGATCAAAGTCATTTTGATCTTTTTTAGCTTCTTGTTCAGCAATTGCATCTAGGTCAACAAACGAACTTAACTGTTGTTGAAGAATAGTAGCTGAGTGCTCAATGGCCAATTTTGGATCTAATGTTCCATCTGTTTCAAGTTCTATAACTAATTTATCAAGGTCTGTTCTTTTCTCAAATCTTGCGTTGTCAACTGTATAAGAGACTCTTCTAACTGGGCTATATGAAGCATCAACTTTTAATGCTCCAACAACTCTATCCTCGTCATCTCTTAGGTCAGCTGGCTCGTAACCTCTTCCAGTTCTTACTGTAAGGGTCATTTTCAAATTAATTTTATCTACTATTGTTGCAACATGAAAATCTTGATTAGTTAATTCAACATTACCAGGAACTTCAAAAGATGAGGCTAGAACATCGCAAGGTCCTGTTACATCAAGAGTAATTTCTGCTTTATTACCTTCTATAATATTAACAGGCATATCTTTAATATTTAACAAGATGTCTATAACATCTTCTCTTACGCCTTCTATAGTGCTGTATTCATGTGAAATGCCATCAATAGCCACGTCTGTGACAGCAGCTCCAGGCATCGATGAAAGTAAAATTCTTCTTAAAGCATTACCTAAAGTATGGCCAAAACCTCTTTCAAGTGGCTCTAAAGTAATCTTTGACAGATTGGGTGTTACGTCATCAACCTGTATTTCAGTTGGTACTAAAAGATCTATAACTGATATTTGCATAATTTTTCCGCCTTTAATATTTTATTTTGAGTAAAGCTCAACAATAAGGTTCTCGTTAATTTCAGTACTCAGATCAGTTCTATCTGGAACTGATTTAAATACTCCCTTTAAGTTTGCTTCATCAACCTCAATCCAATCACAGTCTTCTCTTGTTGCTGCAATTTTTAAAGCTGAAGCTATTCTTAAATGTCCTTTTTTCTTATCTCTAACTTGAATCTCATCACCAGGTTGTATTTGATAGGAAGGAATATTTACAACACTTCCATTCACTTTAAACGCCTTATGTGAAACCATTTGTCTTGATTCTGCTCTTGTTGAACCGAAGCCCATTCTATACACAACATTATCCATTCTAGACTCTAATAAGCTTAGTAAGTTTTCTCCAGTATTCCCCTTAGATGATGCAGCCTTTTTATAATAATTTCTAAACTGTTTCTCAAGAACTCCATACATACGCCTAACTTTTTGTTTTTCTCTAAGCTGAAGCCCATAGTCAGAAAGTCTTCCTCGTCTAGCTCCGGCAGCAACACCTGGAGGTGAGTCCATATTGCATTTTGATTCTATAGCTCTTACTCCACTTTTTAAGTAGAGATCTGTGCCTTCTCTTCTAGAAAGTCTTAATGTTGGTCCTGTATATCTTGCCATTTAATACTCCGTTAAACTCTTCTTTTTTTAGATGGGCGGCATCCATTATGAGGAAGCGGTGTTACATCTGTAATACTTTTAATTTTTAAACCACATGCATTCAAAGCTCTAATTGCTGACTCTCTTCCGCCACCTGGTCCTTTAACTTTTACATCTAAATTTATCATTCCAAACTCTTTTGCTGCATTACCTGCTTTATCTGCTGCTATCTGTGCTGCAAAAGGAGTACTTTTTCTAGAGCCTTTAAAGCCTGAGCCTCCTGAGGTGGCCCAACAAATAGTATTACCTTGTTTATCAGTAATAGTAATAATTGTATTGTTAAAAGATGAATGCACATGAGCAACACCATCAGTTACAATTTTCTTTCCCTTTTTCCCTTTTACTGCCATTTTATGATCCTCTCATAGGCTTTTTAGGGCCTTTTCTAGTTCTAGCATTATTTTTTGTATTTTGGCCTCTGGTTGGTAATTTTCTTCTGTGCCTAATACCTCTATAGCTTCCAAGATCCATTAGTCTTTTAATATTAGTACTGATATTCCTTCTTAAGTCTCCTTCTACAACAATATTACCAATTGCAGCTCTTAGGCTTTCTACCTCATCTTCTGAAAGATCAGATATTTTTCTTGTGTAATCTATTTTTAATTCAGTACATATGTTCTGAGCTGTTTTTCTACCAATTCCAAAAATATGAGTTAGAGATATCTCTACATGCTTATTTTCTGGAATATTTACTCCTGCTATCCTTGCCATATATTAACCTTGCCTTTGTTTATGTTTTTGGTCTGTTTTACAGATGACAAAAAGAACGCCATTACGCCTTACAATTTTGCAATTTCTGCATATTTTTTTTACTGATGCTTTAACTTTCATATTACCTTTTATAGTTTTTTAAATTAGCTTTCTTCATTAAAGAAGCGTATTGAGATGACATCATATGAGATTGAACTTGAGCCATAAAATCCATAAGCACAACAACAATAATCAATACAGATGTTCCACCCACTGAAATAGTTGGAGATATACCAGCAAAATTTATAAGTGCTAGCGGAAGCAGACATATAAGTGTTAAATAAATTGCACCAAATACAGTAAGTCTAGCAAGAACAGAATCTATATAGTTTGCAGTTTGCTCTCCAGGTCTTATACCAGCAATGTATGCTCCAGAACGTTTTAAATTATCAGATACTTCTCTAGTATTAAAAGTTAACGCAAGCCAGATAAAACAGAAACTAATAATCAATCCAGCAAAAACTAAAATATAAAGCGGCTGACCAGGATTGAGTGCTAAAGAAAAACTTTGTAGGAATCCAAAAGATTCACTCTGGCCAAACCATGTAGAAAGAGACGCTGGAAAGAGTAAAAATGTACTTGCAAATATTGCAGGTATAACTCCAGCCATATTAACTTTAAATGGAAGATGACTTGTTTGGGCTTGCATTAATTTTCTACCTTGCTGCCTTTGTGCATAATTAACAGTAATTCTTCTTTGGCCTCTTTCAATAAATACAACAACTGCTATAACTGCCATTGACAAAAGACCAATGGCTATAAGAAGAAGTACACTTATGTCACCTTGTCTTGATTGTTCAAGCGCTTGTCCAATTGCACCCGGTATTCCAGTTAAGATACTTGTAGCGATAATAATTGATATTCCGTTACCGATACCTCTTTCAGAAACCTGCTCACCCAACCACATTAAAAACATTGTTCCAGCGACAACAGAGAAAACTGCTGAGACAAAAAATGATGGTCCTGGTGTGTATGCTAAACCACTAGCAGACAAGGTTACAGCCAGTGCTGATGCTTGAATAAATGCAAGAACTGCTGTTCCATAACGCGTATATTGGGTAATAGTATTTCTACCTGCTTGACCATCTTTTTTAAGCTCTTGAAGGTATGGAATTGAATTAGAAAATAATTGCATAATAATTGCTGATGATATGTAAGGGACCACGTTAAGTGCAAAGATACTCATTCTTTCCAGAGCACCTCCTGAAAAGAGATTAAACATCTCAATAATAGTGCCTTGATTTTGATCAAATAAAGCTGCAAGTCTATCGGGGTCTATTCCAGGAATAGGTATATGAGTTCCAATTCTATATACAAGAATTGCAACAAATACAAATCGTAATCTTTTCCAAAGATCACTCATGCCCTGTCCTTGATCAGTCATATTTTACTTAGATTCCTTATCTTTTTTCTCAAACTTTTTTAATACAGTTTTTTCTTTTAGCTCAGCAATGGTTCCACCAGCTTTTTCAATGGATGCTTTCGCACCTTTAGTAACTTTAATACCTTCAACACTTATTTTTGATGTTAGGTCAAAAGTGCCAAAAATTTTAACTTTTTTAACTGCTTTAGAAATAATTTTTTTCTCTTTTAATGTCTCGATAGTAACTAAATCTAAGCCATCAATATTCTTAACATTAACTTCTTTTAAATGATTATTTTTCCTAGATGAGAAACCGAATTTTGGCAATCTCATCTGCAATGGCATCTGGCCACCCTCAAATCCAGGTCTTACACCTCCACCAGTTCTAGATTTTTGTCCTTTATGGCCTCTTCCAGCAGTCTTACCAGTGCCTGAACCCATACCTCTTCCAACTCTTTTTCTATTTTGAGCAGTTCCTTGATTACTTATACTGTTAAGTGCCATTATATTTGTATCTTTTTCGCTCATCTTAATTTTCCTGAATCTCAATCATGTCAGATATCTTATTAACTAAACCGCGGTTGCTTGGAGTATCTAAAACTGTAACTGTTTGGTTGAGTTTCTTAAAACCCAATCCTTTTATGCATAGCTTGTGTCTTTTCATTCTACCAATTCCACTTTTAACTAATTTTAATGTCATTGTCTTTTCTGTATTCATGATGCTTGCTCAACCTTTTTTCCTCTTCTTGCAGCAACAGTCTCTGGAGATTCCATTGCGCTTAAAGCATTAATAGTAGCTCTAACAACATTTACTGGATTAGTAGACCCATAACATTTAGCCAGAACATTTTGAACTCCAGCTAATTCAAGAACAGCTCTCATGGCTCCACCAGCAATAATGCCAGTACCTTCAGAAGCTGGTTGCATATAAACATTTGCTGATCCATGTTTTGCTTTAACTGGATACCAAAGAGTTGTATTGTTTAATTCAACTTCCACCATGCTTCTTCTTGCATTTTCCATAGCTTTTTGAATTGCAATAGGCACTTCTTTAGCCTTACCTCTTCCAAAGCCAACCCTTCCATTGCCGTCACCAACAACAGTAAGTGCTGTGAAACCAAAAATCCTTCCGCCTTTTACAACTTTAGCTACTCTATTTACTTGAACTAATTTTTCTTCAAGTGCATCTACTTGCTGATTGTTTGTTACATTATTATCTTTCATAATTTAATTAAAACTCCAGTCCAGCTTTTCTAGCAGAATCTGCTAAAGCTTTTATTCGGCCGTGATATTTATATCCTGATCTATCAAAAACAACTTTTTTGACTCCATTTTCTATTGCTCTTTCAGCAACTCTCTTGCCTACCGCCTCTGCGCCTTCAACATTATTAGATTTTGTATCTGAATCTTTTTCAACAGTTGATGCCGATGCAAGGACCTTAGTTCCTAAGCTATCAAAAATTTGAGCATAAAAGTGCTTAGATGATCTGAATACAGTCAGCCTAGGATTTTCTTGATCCTTAATATTCATTCTTGTTCTCTTGGCTCTTCTTATTCTTGATAAGTTTTTAATACTCATTTTTATGCTCCAGCAGCTTTCTTAGCTTCTTTTCTTCTTACATTTTCGTCAGAGTATCTTACTCCCTTGCCTTTGTATGGCTCTGGAGGTCTAAATGCTCTAATCTCAGCAGCAGCTTGTCCTAAAATTTGTTTGTTATGGCTTTTGAGAACAACTTCTGTTTGAGAAGGTGTTTCTACTTGAACCTCTTCAGGTAATTGGTACTTAACAGGATGAGAAAAACCAAGAGTTAATTCAAGAAGTTTGCCAGAAGCTTTAGCTCTATAACCAACCCCTTTTAGTTCTAATTTCTTTTCAAAACCTTGAGATACGCCAATAACCATATTGTTAACAATCGCTCTTGTAGTTCCAGCTAAAGCAACAGACTGCTGATTATCTTCATCATATTTAACATTAATAATATTCTCTGACACTTCAAGTGAAACGGTTTCTGGAAGATCAAATTTTATCTCGCCGACTTTACCTTTAACTTCAATTGAAGAGTCAGTTACATTAATGGTAACGCCATCAACTATTTCGATAGGATTCTTTGCTACTCTAGACATATTAAAATACCTCACACAAAATTTCACCACCAACATTTTTAGATTTAGCGTCTTTATCTGTCATTAGGCCTTTATTGGTTGAAATAATATATGCTCCCAGTCCATTCTTTACTGGCTTAAGATCATTCGAGGGAGAATATTTCCTTAGGCTGGGCTTACTAATTCTTTTGATAGTTTTAATTACAGGAGATGAATTGTGATACTTTAAAACAACATTAATAAATGGCTTTCCATCAACATCAGTTTTTGAACAACTTTTTATATAACCTTCTGTTATTAAAACATTTACAAGCTCGTGTTTAAGCTTAGAGTAAGGCACTACTACGTCAACCTTGCCACGCATTAGGCCATTACGAATTCTTGTTAAACAATCTGCTATAGGATCTTGAAAACTCATATTATTATTACCAACTTGATTTAACTAAGCCAGGTATGTCTCCTCTCATTGCTGCTTCTCGAAGCTTGATCCTGCTAAGGCCAAACTTTCTATACACTGCATGAGGTCTACCAGTTACCTGACATCTTCTTACAACTCTTGATGGACTAGAATTTCTTGGAAGTTTTTGAAACTTTATTGATGCTTCATATCTTTCTTCACTACTAACACTTTCATCACTCATAATCGTCTTTAATGCAGCTCTTTTGTCTGCATATTTTGCAACCATTTTGATTCTTTTGTGCTCTCTAGCAATCATTGATTTTTTTGCCATATTTATTACCTATCTTTTAAATGGGAATTCTAAAACTTCAAGTAAAGCTTTAGCATCCTCTTTATTTGTTGCAGAAGTATTAATACAAACATCCATACCTCTTATAGTATCTACATTGTCAAACTTGATTTCTGGAAAAATAATTTGCTCTTTGATGCCAAAGTTATAATTTCCTTGTCCGTCAAAAGATTTTGGATTCAAACCCCTAAAATCTCTTTCCCTCGGTATAGCTATATCAATAAGTCTTTCCATAAAATCGTACATTTTGTCGCCACGAAGAGTTACTTTACAACCCAGAGGCCATCCTTCTCTAATTTTAAAACTTGCAACTGATTTTCGAGCTTTTGTTACAACAGGCTTTTGTCCGGCTATAGCAGTCATATTTTGAACAGCTGATTCAAGATATTTCTTATCATTTGCAGCCTCACCAACACCCATATTTATTACTACCTTAGTAAGCTTGGGTACAGCCATAATATTTTTAATGCCAAGCTTTTCTTGAAGAACAGCTTTAAGCTCTTTGTTATATCTTTCTCTTAAATTTGACATCTACTTAATCTCTTTATTATCAGATTTAAATAATCTAATTTTTTTTCCGTCTTTATCAGTTGCATAAGCAATTTTATCTTTTGATTTATTACCTGGATTCCATATTGCTAGATTAGATAAGGCAATAGCAGCCTCTTGTTCAACAACGCCTCCAGTAACTCCCATTTCTGGATTTGGTTTGGTGTGTTTTTTCACCATATTTATTCCAGTAACAATAGCTTTATTTTTATTTCTTATAATTTTTCTTAAAGTACCTTTTTTACCAAGGTCTCTTCCGGCCACAACAATAACTTCATCGCCTGTTCTTAATTTTGTAGGAGTAATCATTTTTAAAGCACCTCCGGAGCTAATGAAAGAATTTTCATATGCTTTCCATCTCTTAGTTCTCTTGTAACAGGACCAAAAACACGCGTACCTATTGGAGCTTTTTGATTATTGATTAATACGGCTGCGTTTTCATCAAATTTAATTAAAGATCCATCTTTTCTTCTTACGCCTTTCTTGGTTCTAACTATTAATGCATCTACAACCTGGCCTTTTTTAACTTTTCCAGTAGGAATAGCCTCTCTTACAGCAACCTTGATGATATCACCAATATTGGCATATCTTCTTTTGGAGCCGCCGAGGACCTTAATGCACATTACACTCCTTGCTCCACTATTGTCAGCAATTTTTAAAAGTGATTGCATCTGAATCATTATTCATTCTCCTCAGTTATATTTTCACTTTGCAAAGAAGGTTGATTAACGCCTTCCACTAAAACCCATGTTTTACTTTTTGAAAATGGTCTGCACTCTTTGACGGTGACAAAGTCACCTATTGCCGCTGTATTATTTTCATCATGAGCATGAACTTTTGTTGCTCTCTTCATAACTTTTCCATAAAGCGGATGCTTAACTTTTCTTTCAATTTTTACAGTTATTGTTTTGTCAGCCTTATCGCTTGTAACAACACCTGATAGAACTCTTGGATTAGTTGTATTCATTATTTGCTATCCTGTGATTTTAATTGGTTCATTAATGTTTTAATTTTTGCAATCTTTTTTCTAGCTATGCCAAGCTGGTTAGTTTCATTCAATTGTCCAGTCTTATGTTTGATTCTAAGATTAAACTGCTCTTGTCTTGTTGCTAATAATTCTGCAGTAAGTTGCTCAAAATTTTTCTTTCTTAGCTCTTGCAATTCTTTATTCATTTATATGTCCTTTCTAATAAAGCGAGTTTTAATTGGAAGCTTTGCAGCTGCTAAATTGAATGCTTCTCTGGCAAGATTTTCTTCAACACCAGCCATTTCAAACATGACTTTTCCAGGCTGAACTAGCGCAACCCAATATTCAACATTACCTTTACCTTTACCCATACGAACTTCTAATGGTTTTTTTGTAATAGGTTTATCAGGAAAAATTCTAATCCAAATATTTCCACCCCTTTTAATATGTCTAGTCATAGCTCGCCTTGCTGCTTCTATTTGTCGAGCTGTAATTCGACCCCGATCAGAAGCAACTAAACCAAATCTACCAAAAGCAACTGTATTTCCATTTTGTGCAAGGCCTCTGTTTCGGCCTTTATGCATTTTTCTAAATTTTGTTTGTTTTGGCTGTAACATTTTTAATTAACTCCAACTTCAGATTTATATGGATCTTCAGTGATTTCACCCTTGAATACCCAAACTTTTACACCAATAATTCCATAAGTAGTTAAGGCCTCTGCTGTAGCATAATCAATGTCAGCTCTCAGTGTGTGTAGAGGAACTCTTCCCTCTCTATACCATTCTGTTCTTGCAATTTCAGCTCCATTTAATCTACCAGAAACCTCTATTCTCACACCTTTAGCACTTTGTCTAAGAGCACTCTGAACTGTTCTTTTCATAGCTCTTCTAAACATAACTCTTTTTTCAAGCTGCTGCGCAACACCTTCGGCTAGTATCTGTGCATCTAAATCAGGTTTTTTAACTTCTTTAATATTTATTTGAGATGGTTTCTTTACAATTTTTTCTACAGCTTTTTTGAGGTTATCTATTTCCTCACCTCTTTTACCAATAATAATTCCAGGTCTTGATGTATAAATAAAAACTATAAAATTCTCTGCAGATCTTTCTAATTCAATTCTGCTAATTGAAGAGTTTTTTAATTTAGTTTTAAAATATTCTCTAACCTTCAAATCTTGAATTAGATTAGTAGAAAAATCCTTTCCTTTTGCATACCAATTAGCATTTTGTTTTTTAGATGTTCCTAATCTGAACCCTATTGGATTAACTTTTTGTCCCATTATTTATCCCCTTCGGCTAATATAATTTCGATATGGCAGGTTGGCTTAATAATTCTATCAGCCCTTCCTCTAGCCCTTGGTTTCATTCTCTTTAATCTCATTCCTTGATTAACGATAATCGATTTAACTGAAAGTAAATCAATATCAGATTTGTTATTATGCTCTGCATTTGCAATTGCTGATTCAAGAAGTTTTTTAATAATTGCGGATCCTTTTTGCTTATTAAAAATAAGGAAATCCATAGCATCTTGAACAGATTTTCCTCTAATCGCATTTGCAACTAGTCCAGCTTTTTGTGGAGAAAGCCTAGTGCCTTTTAAGTATGCTCTTGTTTCCATTATTTAGCCTTCCTATCACCAGAGTGCATTTTAAATGTTCGTGTTATTGCAAATTCACCAAGTTTATGACCAACCATGTCTTCATTAATATATACAGGTACATGCTGTCTTCCATTATGAACTGCAATAGTTAGCCCAACCATAGATGGATTTATCATCGACCTTCTAGACCATGTCTTAATTGGTCTTTTATCATTTGAGGCCAATGCAGCCTCTACTCTTTTTTCAAGAGATAAATCTATAAATGGTCCTTTTTTTAATGATCTTGGCATATTATTTACTTCCTACTTCCTCTTCTTCTTATAATTAGGTCATCAGTTCTTTGATTCTTTCTAGTTTTATATCCTTTGGTTGGAACACCCCAAGGCGTGGATGGATGTCTACCTCCGGATGTTCTGCCCTCACCACCACCATGCGGATGATCTACAGGGTTCATAGCTACACCTCTGACGGTTGGTCTAACACCTCTCCATCTTTTAGCTCCAGCTTTACCTAATGATTTAAGATTATTTTCCTGATTTGACACTGTTCCTAAAGTAGCCCTACATTCCCATAAAACTTTTCTAGTTTCACCAGACTGAAGTCTTAATGTTGCATATATTCCCTCTTTAGCAACCAATCTTGCAGATGTACCAGCACTTCTTGCAAGTTGAGCACCTTTTAAGGGTTTTAATTCAACACAATGAACATTGGTACCTAAAGGAATATCTTTTAACTTCATAGAATTACCAATTTTAATTTCACACTTTTCAGCTGAAATTACTTGATCTCCTACCTTTAGTTTTGATGGAGCAATAATATATCTTCTTTCCCCATCTTTATATAATAATAATGCTATATGCGCAGATCTATTTGGATCATATTCAATTCTCTCAACAACAGCGGGTATATCAAACTTATTTCTTTTAAAGTCGATTACTCTGTAATGCTGTTTATGACCGCCGCCTTGATGTCTAACAGTGATTCTTCCGTTATTGTTTCTTCCACCATTCTTAGACTTTGCTCTTGTTAATGATTTTAGTGGTTTACCTTTATAAAGATCAGCCTTTACAGCTATTACACCACGTCTTCCTGGACTGGTTGGTTTTGCTTTTATAACTGCCATGATTAATTAATTCCCTCAAACTGTATTTCAGAATCTTTACTTAATGAAACAAAAGCTTTTTTATAATCAGATCTTTTATAAAGACCAAATCTATTTCTTTTTCTTTTACCTTTAACAACAGATGTGGTTACTTTTGTAACCTCTACCTTAAATAAATCTTCAACAGCTTTTTTGATCTCTCTTTTATTTGCATTAAGATCAACCTTAAACACTATTTGTTTTAATGTTTCACCAAGTCTTGCAGATTTCTCAGTAACTATTGGGGACTTGATTAATGTATATAATTTTTCGTTATGCATCTATCCACTCCTCAATTTTCTTGAACGCATCAGCTGTAACTGCTACTTTTTGAGCCTTGATTAGATTGACTGGATTGATTTCTCTTACAGTTATAATATCTACATTAGGTATGTTGCGAGCTGATAAATACAAGTTAACATCAAGCTCATCTGTAATTATAAGTACTTTGCTTAATGAAAATTCTTTAAGGAAATTAGCAATTTCTTTTGTTTTTGGTTTCTCAAGAACAGGTTTTTCAATAGCCACCAATCTACCTTGTCTTAATAGTTCAGAGAATATAGATCTAATAGCAGCTCTATACATCTTCTTATTAATTTTTTTACTGTAATCTCTAGGGGTCGCGGCAAAAGTTACACCGCCACCTCGCCATAATGGACTTCTTATAGTTCCAGCTCTAGCCCTACCAGTACCTTTTTGTCTATAAGGCTTTTTTCCGCCTCCTCTAACTTCAGATCTTGTTTTTTGTTTTGATGTACCCTGTCTAGATCCGGCCATGTAACTAACTACAGCTTGATGAACTAAAGATTCATTAAAATCTTTGCTAAAAGCATTATCAGAAATATTAATATCCTGATTCTTTGTTGATGATAGTAATTCTATTTTCATGATTTTTTCAAAGCTGGTTTAATTTTTAAATCAGATCCATTAAATCCTGGAACTGCACCCTTGATATAAATAACGTTATTTTCAACATCTAGATCAACAATCTTTAGACTTTGAACTGTCTTTTGTACATTACCCATATGACCTGACATTTTTTTTCCTTTCCATACTCTGCCTGGTGTTTGACACTGACCAATTGAACCATGTGCTCTATGTGATAAAGAGTTACCATGGGTTGCATCTTGCATAGCAAAATTGTGTCGCTTTATAACACCTGCATAACCTTTACCTTTTGAAGTTCCTGTGACATCAACGTACTGACCAACTTTAAAAACTTCAGCAGTAAGATGTTTACCAACTTCATATTCTTCTGAAATCTGGTCACTAGATCTAAACTCAGCAAGGATGCCAGGCTCAAGATTGATCTTTTTATAGAATTCACTTTTTGATTTGTTGATATTGTTCGACTTCTTTGTCTTTGATACAACATACGCATTGTATCCATCTCTTTCAGATGTCTTAATATCTGCTAAAAAGTTACCACATACAGATACTGCAGTAACTGGGACTGACTCTCCGTCTTCTAGGAAAAGACGAGTCATTCCAGATTTTTTTCCTATTAAGCCTATGCTCAATTTATTCTCCTTTTACGGGGCTTATAACCCTCTATGGCCGCTAACGCGTTAAAATTTAGGATTAACCCAGGCTTATCTGAACATCTACCCCAGAGGATAGATCTAATTTCATTAAAGCATCAACTGTTTTGTCAGTTGGCTGGACAATATCCATCAGTCTTTTATAAGTAACAATCTCATATTGGTCTCTTGCATCTTTATCTTTGTGCGGAGATTTTAATATTGTTGTTCTTTCTTTTTTAACAGGTAAAGGAATTGGTCCATTAATAATAGCTCCTGTTTTTTTTACAGTCTCTACTATTAATTTAGCTGAAGCATCTATCAGTCTATAATCAAAAGCCTTAAGCCTAATTCTGATTGATTGATTCTCCATTTTTTCCTATTAATCCTATAATTTTTATAATTTAATTATTTTGCTAATCGCAAAATGTGGCGTATTCTAAGCTCCCACTGGCTGTACTGTCAACAAAATTAGACAGTTTTTAAACTTATATTTATGAGGTTTTTAAACCCTCTGCTATATTGTTTGGAACTTCACCATACTTTGTAAATTCCATAGTAAATGTTGCTCTGCCTTGAGTTGCAGATCTTAAGTCAGTTGCATAACCAAACATTTCAGCAAGCGGAACTTCGGATGAAACTTCTTTACCTGAAATGATATCTTCCATTCCTAAGATAATACCTCTTCTTCTATTTAAATCACCTACCACATCTCCCATATGCTCTTCAGGAGTAACTACAACAACTTTCATAATAGGTTCAAGCAGAGCTGGTTTAGCTTTGTTTGCTCCTTCTTTTAATGCCATAGAACCAGCAATTTTGAATGCCATTTCATTAGAATCGACATCATGAAAAGATCCATCATATAAAGTTGCTCTTAATGCAAGCAGAGGATAGCCTGCAATTACACCATTTTGCATCTGCTCTTGAATGCCTTTATTTACAGCAGGAATATATTCTTTAGGTATAACACCACCAACAATCTTGTCTACAAATTCGTATTCATCATCCAGTCCAAGAGGTTCAAGTTTTAACCAAACATGGCCATATTGGCCCTTACCTCCACTCTGTCTTACAAATTTACCCTCGACTTCAACAGACTCTTTAATAGTTTCTCTGTATGCAACTTGTGGTCTTCCAATATTTGCTTCTACTGAAAATTCTCTTCTCATTCTATCTACAAGCACATCTAAGTGAAGCTCACCCATTCCAGAAATAATTGTTTGACCGGACTCTTCATCACTAGCAACTCTGAAAGAAGGATCTTCTTGTGCTAATTTACCTAATGCCAAAGACATTTTCTCTTGGTCAGGCTTTGATTTTGGTTCAACTGCAACAGAAATAACAGGTTCAGGAAAGTCCATTCTTTCCAACACAATTGGCTTGTCCATATCAGACAGGGTATCACCCGTTGTAATATCTTTTAATCCAATGCATGCAGCAATATCACCAGCTCTTACTTCTTTTATTTCTTCTCTGTTGTTTGAGTGCATCTGTACCATTCTTCCAACTCTCTCTTTTTTAGATTTTGTTGAATTAATTACCGCATCGCCAACTGACAGAACTCCTGAATAAACTCTAATAAATGTTAATGTGCCAACAAATGGATCAGTGGCAATCTTAAAAGCTAAAGCTGAAAAAGGTTCGTCATCTGAAGATTTTCTTGAATCTTCAACTTCATCTTCCTGACTATTATTTGGTATTACTCCGGTGATGGCTTTGACCTCATCAGGCGCTGGTAAAAATTCTACAACGGCATCTAACATTGCTTGAACACCTTTGTTTTTAAATGCTGATCCGCATAAGCCAACTATTAATTCATTTGCAAGAGATCTGATTCTAAGGCCTTCTTTAATTTGCTCAACAGATAACTCACCAGATTCAAGATATGCATCCATTAATTCTTCATTAGCTTCAGCTGCAGCTTCAACCATTTCTTCTCTTAACTGCGCACATTTATCAACGAGCTCATCTGGAATTTCTTTAGAATCAAATGTGAGACCTTGATCGTCTTCGTTCCAGTAAATAGCTCTATTATTAATTAAATCAACAACACCTTTAAAATCTTCTTCTGCACCAATGTTGTACTGAATAGGGATAATATTAGCTTGAAGTCTAGTCTTGATTTGATCTACAACTCTTTCAAAATTTGCACCAGCCCTGTCCATTTTGTTAATAAAAACAATTCTCGGCACTTGATATCTATTGGCTTGTCTCCAAACAGTTTCTGATTGAGGTTCTACACCTGAAGTTCCACAAAAAACAACCACTGCCCCATCAAGAACCCTAAGAGATCTCTCAACCTCAATAGTGAAATCAACGTGGCCAGGTGTATCAATTATATTGATGCGATGTTGAGGGAACTGTTGTTCCATTCCGCTCCAAAAACAAGTTGTTGCAGCGGAAGTAATAGTAATACCTCTTTCTTGCTCTTGCTCCATCCAATCCATGGTAGCGGCACCGTCATGAACCTCGCCAATCTTATGAGAAAGACCTGTATAAAATAGGACCCTTTCAGTTGTTGTTGTTTTACCAGCATCAACGTGAGCACATATACCAACATTGCGATATTTATTTAAAACAGTTTGTCTTGCCATAATTTATAATTGAATAATTTTTTTAAAATCTAAAGTGAGAGAAGGCTTTATTAGCTTCAGCCATTTTGTGCACATCTTCTCTTTTTCTAACAGCAGAACCTTTTTTCTGTGAAGCATCCATTAATTCTCCAGCCAATCTTAAATTCATTGATTTTTCGCTTCTCTTGCGAGCAGCATCAACAATCCACCTCATAGCTAGTGCTTGTCTTCTTGATGGTCTAATTTCTATAGGCACTTGATAATTAGCTCCTCCAACTCTTCTTGATTTAACCTCAACAACTGGACTTACTTCTTCTAATGCTTTCATAAAAACTTCAAGCGGTTCTTCTTTAGAAGTTTTGGTAATTTGATCAAAAGCTCCATACACAATTTTTTCTGCTACAGATTTTTTACCATCTTTCATAAGGTTATTCATAAACTTAGCAAGAATTACATCCTTATACTTAGGATCTGGTAAAACTTTTCTCTTTTCGGGACTTCTTCTTCTTGGCATAATTATTTACCTTTTTTTGCTCCATATTTAGATCTTCTTTGTTTTCTATTTGCAACACCTGAGGTATCCAATGTTCCTCTAACAGTATGATATCTAACACCTGGAAGATCTTTAACCCTTCCACCTCTTATTAAGACTAATGAATGTTCTTGAAGATTATGGCCTTCACCGCCTATATAAGAAGTAACCTCATATCCACTAGTTAATCTAACTCTGCAGACTTTTCTTAATGCTGAATTAGGTTTTTTAGGAGTTGTTGTATAAACACGAGTGCACACTCCTCTTCTTTGAGGACATGCATTTAATGCAGGAACATCTGTCTTTCTAACTTTTGGTTTTCTAGACTTTTTTAATAATTGATTTACTGTTGCCATAATATTTTATTTTAGTTAGGCCGCGATTTTATAGAGCAGATTAGTCGCGGTCAACACTATTCCTCATTTTCTTGAAGTTCTTGTCTTAATGCTGCCTCTATGTCGTCAGCAGATAAGGTTTGTTCTTCTATATCAAATTGCTTTTTATTCTTCAGTTTGTCATGGAATTCCATACCTGTTCCAGCAGGAATCAGTCTTCCAACAACAACATTTTCTTTAAGCCCTCTTAAGTGATCTTTTTTACCAGTAACTGCAGCTTCTGTTAATACTCTTGTTGTTTCTTGGAAAGAAGCAGCAGAGATAAATGAATCAGTAGCAAGAGATGCTTTTGTAATTCCAAGTAATACTCTCTCAAATTCTGCTGGATTTTTTCCTGCAGACTCGATCTTTTCATTTTCTTCTTTAAGTTCTGCATAACTAACTTGATCGCCTTGAATAAACTTAGTATCTCCACCATCTAAAATTAAAGCTTTTCTTAGCATCTGTCTTAATATAGTTTCAATATGCTTATCATTAATCGATACGCCTTGAAGTCTATAGACATCTTGAATCTCATTAACAATGAAATTGGTTAGAGCAGGTATGCCTTTCAGCCTTAAGATATCATGAGGACTGTATGGTCCATCTGAAATAATATCTCCCTTGGTGATTCTTTCACCTTCAAATACAGATAATGTTCTATGTTTAGGAATAAGCATTTCTGTATTCTGAGCTTTTTTAGTTGCGCCTTCTGGGGTAATTACCAATCTTATTTTGCCTTTTGTTTCTTTGCCAAAAGAAATGATTCCAGTTTCTTCAGATAATACTGCAGCATCTTTTGGTTTTCTAGCTTCAAATAAATCCGCCACTCTTGGAAGACCACCTGTAATATCTTTAGTTTTAGAAGCAACTAAAGGCATTCTAGCAATCACTTCACCAGCAGTAATTTTTTGACCATTAGCAATATTTACTAGGCCGCCAGCAGGAAGTGGATATTCAGCAGGTGCTTTAAATTCACCCATAAGAAGTGTTTTTCCTTTTGAGTCCTGAATTAGTACTTTTGGAGACATATCTCTTCCAGCTGCAGGTCTATCTGATACTTCAATTATTTCAATACTAGATAACCCTGTTAACTCGTCTAATTGCTCTCTTACAGTAACGCCGTCTTCAATATCTACAAATTTAACTTTACCGGAGGCTTCTGCAATAATTGGTCTTGTATATGGATCCCATGAGGCGATTTTAATACCATCAGTTAAGTCTGCAGCATCATCTACCACAAGAGTTGCACCATAAGGAACTTTATATTGCTCTGTTATTTTTCCATTAATGTCTGTGATGGTACACATTGCATTTCTTGAAACTACAACTTCAAGTTTATCTTTATTAGTAACAGTTTTCATATCACTTGAATATGAAACAGCACCTGCATTCTTATTATATATAGCATTGTCTTCTGATGAGCTTGATGCTGCACCACCAATGTGGAAAGTACGCATAGTTAACTGAGTTCCAGGCTCTCCAATTGACTGAGCTGCAACCACTCCAACTGCTTCACCTCTGTGAACTAAATGTCCTCTCGCTAGATCTCTTCCATAACACTTTGAACAAACACCAATTGATGCTTCGCATGTCATCGGAGATCTTACCTTAAGAGATGCCAAAGTTAATGATTCAATTAGATCAACGGCATCTTCATCTAGCATGGTATCTTTAGCGAATAACTCATTACCCTCATTGTCATATATTGGCTCAGCAATAACCCTTCCTAAAATTCTGTCTGTTAGAGCCTGAATGATTTCACCGCCATCAATAATTGAGGTCACAGTTATGGAATTTTCAGTACCGCAATCATCAATATTAATTACAGAATCCATAGATACATCACATAACCTTCTTGTAAGGTATCCGGAGTTAGCAGTTTTTAATGCTGTATCTGCAAGTCCTTTTCTGGCTCCATGGGTGGAAATAAAATACTGAAGAACTGATAGGCCTTCTCTAAAATTTGCAGTAATTGGTGTTTCAATAATTGATCCATCAGGTTTTGACATCAATCCTCTCATACCAGATAACTGTCTGATTTGAGCCGGCGAGCCCCTTGCTCCAGAATCTGCATATATGTATACAGAATTAAAAGAAGACTGCTCAACATTATTACCATCGGGAGTTTGAACAATCTCAGTACTAATTTTTTCCATCATAGCCTTTGCAACTTGTTCATTTGCTCTAGACCATATATCAATAACTTTATTGTATCTTTCACCACGTGTTACTAAACCAGAATCGAATTGTTTTTCAATTGCTTTTACTTCTTTTTCAGAGTCATAAATAATTTTGGATTTTTCTTCTGGTATGACAAAATCATTTACACCAATTGAAGAGCCTGATCTTGTAGAAAAATCAAACCCTAAATACATTAATTGATCTGCAAAAATGACAGTTTTCTTTAGTCCCGCTTTTCTGTATGAAATATCAACAAGTTTTGAGATTAATTTCTTATTTAAAACTTTGTTAATATTTTCAAAACCAACTTCAAATGGGGTAATTCTCCAAATTAAAACTCTACCAACAGTGGTTTCATAAATGGATCTGTTACCATTCTCATCTGTAATTCTTACTTTAATAGATGAATGAACATCCAAGGTTTCTGTCTCATATGCTCTTAAAACCTCATCAGGATCACTAAAAACTCTTCCTCCTCCTTTAGCGGTGGCGTTATCTCTTGTCATATAATAAAGACCAAGAACAATATCTTGAGTTGGGTTAATAATTGGAGAGCCATCAGCAGGTGATAAAATATTATTTGTAGACATCATTAAAGCTCTTGCTTCAAGCTGAGCCTCAAGCGTTAAAGGAACATGGACAGCCATTTGATCGCCGTCAAAATCGGCATTAAAAGCAACACAAACTAAAGGATGTAACTGAATCGCTTTACCTTCAATTAATTTTGGTTCGAATGCCTGAAGGCCTAGTCTATGAAGTGTAGGTGCTCTGTTTAACATTACGGGATGTTCTCTTATTACATCTTCTAAAACTTCCCAAACTTCAGGAGTTTCTCTTTCAACAAGTTTTTTTGCAGCTTTTATAGTTGTAGCAAGTTCACGTTGTTCAAGTTTTCCATATACAAATGGTTTAAAAAGCTCTAATGCCATTTTTTTTGGAAGACCACATTGATGAAGCTTTAGATTAGGGCCAGAAACAATTACAGATCTTCCAGAGTAGTCAACCCTTTTTCCTAATAGATTCTGTCTAAACCTTCCGCCTTTACCTTTGATCATGTCAGCTAATGACTTTAATGGGCGTTTATTAGTGCCTGTAATGACTCTTCCTCTTCTGCCATTATCTAGCAGCGCATCTACAGACTCTTGAAGCATTCTTTTTTCATTTCTAACAATAATATCTGGAGCACTAAGCTCTAATAATCTTTTTAATCTATTATTTCTATTAATGACTCTTCTATATAAGTCATTTAGGTCTGAAGTAGCAAATCTTCCGCCCTCAAGAGGAACTAAAGGTCTTAAATCAGGCGGTAGAACTGGTAAAACATCCATTATCATCCACTCTGGTCTATTGCCTGACTCGTTAAATGCTTCTAATAATTTTAATCTTTTGGAAAGCTTTTTAAGCTTTGTTTCTGAGTTAGTTTGAGGAATTTCTTCTCTGATTTCTCTAATTTCTTCATTAATATCAAGTTCTTCCAATAATATTTGAACTGCTTCAGCTCCCATTCCAGCAGAGAATTCATCACCAAATTCCTCATATTTTTCTACCCACTCTTCTTCCGTTAGGATTTGGCCTTTTTCAAGCTCTGTTAATCCAGGGTCTGTGACGATGTAGCTTTCAAAATATAGCACTCTTTCAATTTCTCTGAGTGTGGTATTTAGAAGAAGACCTATTCTTGATGGTAGTGATTTTAAAAACCATATATGAGCAACTGGTGCTGCTAAATCAATATGGCCCATTCTTTCTCTTCTTACTTTTGCTAAAGTAACTTCAACTCCACATTTTTCACAAACAACCCCTCTATGTTTCATGCGTTTGTATTTACCACAAATGCATTCGTAATCTTTTATGGGCCCAAATATCTTTGAACAAAAAAGACCATCTCTTTCTGGTTTAAAAGTTCTGTAGTTAATTGTTTCAGGTTTTTTTACCTCTCCGAAAGACCAAGATTTAATAACTTGTGGAGATGCTAAGCCTGCAGATATGGTTGTGAAATCATCCTGCCCTGTTTTTAATGAATTTAATAAGTCTCTCAATTTTATCTCCTAGTTTTCTGAATCTAATTCGAGGTTAATACCTAGTGATTTAATTTCTTTGCTTAGAACATTAAATGACTCTGGGATGTTTGCATCCATTTCATAGCTACCATCGACAATATTTTTATACATTTTAGTTCTGCCTGCTACATCATCAGACTTAACTGTAAGCATTTCTTGTAATGTATATGAAGCTCCATAAGCTTCTAGAGCCCAAACTTCCATTTCTCCAAATCTTTGGCCACCAAATTGAGCCTTTCCGCCAAGTGGTTGTTGTGTTACAAGACTGTACGATCCAGTAGATCTTGCATGCATTTTGTCATCAACTAAATGATTAAGTTTAATAATATACATATAGCCTACGGTCACAGGTCTATGAAATTTAGATCCTGTTCGGCCATCATACAAAGTAAATTGGCCTGATTCTGGTAGATCAGCTAATTTTAGTAATTCTTTTACCTCGCTTTCCTTTGCCCCATCAAAAACAGGTGTTGCAATTGGAAGACCGTCTTTCAAATTATTTGCCAATTCTAAAATTTCACTATTATTAAATGAAGATATGTCTTCTTTGTTAGTAGCATTTTTATTATAAAGTTGGTCCAAATAATCTTTGAGCTCAGCAGGTTTTGCATTAGCTTTAAGCATGGAGTCAATTTTTTCTCCAATACCTTTTGCAGCAGCACCCATATGAGTTTCTAAAATTTGCCCAACGTTCATCCTTGATGGAACACCAAGAGGATTTAATACGATATCGACTGGGTTTCCTTTCTCATCATATGGCATATCTTCAACAGGCATAATCTCAGAAATGACACCCTTATTACCATGACGACCAGCCATTTTATCACCAGGCTGAATTCTTCTTTTTATAGCTAAATATACTTTAACAATTTTAATAACCCCAGGGGCAAGATCGTGCCCTCTAATTATTTTTGCTTTTTTCTCATCAAACCTAGTTTTTATATCTTTTATATATTTGTTATAACTTTTTTCTGTATCTTCTATTACATCATTTACAGCATCTGCATCAGTTCTAATCGAAAAAACATCGTTAAGTGCCAGCGACTCAAGTTTTTCTTCAGTAAGAGTTTCTCCTTTCTTAATACCATTACCCTTGATTGCTTTTTTGCCTTTTAGTAATTCACATAGTCTAGTTTTTGTTGCCTGTTCTACAACTGATGCTTCATCATCAGCATCTTTCTTTGATTGATCTAAATGATCTTGCTCAATTGCTTGGGTTCTTACATCTTTCTCAACTCCATCTCTAGTGAATACCTCAACTCCGATTACAGTTCCTTTAGAGCTTGATCTTTGTGAAGTGTCTTTAACATCAGAGGCTTTTTCGCCAAAAATAGCTCTAAGAAGTTTCTCTTCTGGTGAGAGCTGTGTTTCGCCCTTAGGAGTAATTTTACCAACTAATATATCTCCAGGAATAACCTCTGCTCCAACATATACAATTCCACATTCATCTAATTTATTTAGTGATCCCTCACCTACATTTGGTATATCAGCGGTTATTTCTTCAGACCCCAATTTTGTATCTCTTGCAACACAAACTATTTCTTGAATATGAATAGATGTAAACCTATCTTCTCTAGCAACTTTTTCTGATATTAAAATTGAATCCTCAAAGTTATAGCCATTCCATGGCATGAATGCGATACGAATATTTTGACCAAGTGCTAACTCGCCATTATCTACCGATGGTCCATCAGCTAACACATCCCCTGCTTTAACAGTATCTCCAATTTGAACGATTGGTCTCTGATTAATACAAGTATTCTGATTGGATCTTGTATACTTTACAAGATTATAAACATCAGATGCTGATTTTGATTTCTTATCTGTTACTCTGACAACAATTCTTGAAGCATCTACACTTTCGACAACCCCTGAGTTTTTAGCAACTATACATACTCCTGAATCTCTGGCAACAACAGATTCTAAACCAGTTCCAACAAGTGGCTTCTCTGCTCTTATGAGAGGAACAGCTTGTCTTTGCATATTAGATCCCATAAGAGCTCTGTTTGCATCATCGTGCTCTAAGAAAGGTATTAAGGATGCTGCTATTGATACAACCTGTTGAGGTGATACATCCATTAAATCAACTCTATCAGGTGACATTAGCTCAAATTCATTTGCATGCCTTACTGCTACAAGATCATCTACAAACTTATTATTTTTATCTAAAGCGACATTAGCCTGAGCAATTACATGTTCTGCTTCATCAATAGCTGATAAATATATTATTTCATCAGTAACTTTTCCATTTATAACTTTTCTATATGGTGTTTCTATAAATCCATATTGATTTGTTCTTGAATAAGAAGCGAACGAGTTGATAAGTCCAATATTTGGTCCCTCAGGAGTTTCAATTGGACAAACTCTTCCGTAATGAGTTGGATGAACGTCTCTCACTTCAAACCCAGCTCTTTCTCTTGTAAGACCTCCGGGCCCTAGAGCGGAAACTCTTCTTTTATGCGTAATCTCAGAAAGCGGATTATTTTGATCCATAAACTGTGATAGCTGACTAGATCCAAAAAATTCTTTTATAGCAGCTGTAACTGGTTTTGCGTTAATGAGATCTTGTGGACCAAGCTCATCTGCTTCAGCCATGCTTAATCTTTCTCTTACTGCTCTTTCAACTCTAATTAAACCAACTCTAAATTGATTTGCTGTCATCTCACCAACAGATCTAACTCTTCTGTTTCCTAGGTGATCAATATCATCAACAATATCATGACCATCTCTTATGTTCACAATTCCTTTCATAACTTCGATAATGTCTTCTTTATCAAGGATATAAGGGTTTTCTTTTTCAGAATCTAGTTTTAGCCTTCTGTTAAACTTCATTCTTCCAACTTCAGAAAGGTCATATCTTTCTTCATTAAAGAAAAGATTGTTAAATAATGTGTCAGCCGAGTCTTTGGTTGGTGGCTCACCAGGTCTCATCATTCTATATATTTCTACCAATGCCTCAAGCCTATTTGAGGTTGGATCTACTCTTAAAGTATTTGATATATATGGGCCTTTGTCTAACTCATTGATATACAAGCAAGAGATTTCATGTACTTTATTTTCTTTGAGTGCCTCGAGTACAACTTCATCAATTTCGGTATTTGCAGCAAAAAGTACCTCTCCGGTCTCTTTGTTAAAGATATCTTTTGATAGCACTTTTCCAATTAAAAATTCTTCAGCTAAAGTAATTTCATTTACTTTAGAGCTAGATAATTCTTTGATATGTCTTGCAGTGATTCTTTTACCAGCCTCAACATAAACTTTGTTCTTTACCTTAAGATCTACTGAAAGAGTTTCACCTCTGAGTCTTTCTGGGATTAAAGCAAGCTTTACGGAATCCTTTTCAATAGTGAATAAATCTTCATCATAAAACTCTGAAAGGATTTCTTCTGTGCTCATATCAAGAGCTCTTAGCATAATTGTTGCAGGAATTTTTCTTCTTCTATCTATCCTACTAAATAGAATATCCTTAGGATCAAATTCAAAATCTAGCCATGAGCCTCTATAAGGAATTATTCTTGCTGAATATAAAACTTTTCCTGATGAGTGAGTTTTCCCTTTATCATGATCATAAAAAACACCTGGAGATCTATGAAGCTGGGATACAACAACTCTTTCTGTTCCATTAACAACAAATGAAGCATCAGAAGTCATAAGAGGCACTTCGCCCATGAAGACTTCACCCTCTTTAATATCTTTTACTTCTTTGAAATTGGATTCTCTATCATAGAGAACTAGCTTTACTTTAATTCTTAGTGGTGCTGAATAAGAAAGTCCTTGTATTAAACACTCTTGAACATCATAAGTGTTTTTACCAAGTTCATATGAAACATACTCAAGAGCAGCATTACCTGAAACACTTTTAATAGGAAACAATGACTGAAATACTTCTTCAAGTCCTTGTTTCTTTCTTGCCTCAGGAGCCATATCAGCTTGTAAAAATTCAGAATAAGACCTGGTCTGGGTTTCAATTAAGTTTGGAAGATCCATAACCTTTTTAAAAGTACCAAAGTTTTTTCTTATTCTTTTCTTCTCTGTATAGCTGTATGACATAAATGCGCCCTTTTATTTAATATTTATATGTTTATATAGTTTTACTTAAGTTCTGCTGTTGCGCCCGCTTCGGTTAGCTGAGCAACCATAGCTTCTGCATCGTCTTTACTTGCACCTTCTTTTACAGTACTTGGTGCACCATCAACCATATCTTTTGCTTCTTTTAATCCAAGACCGGTAATAGCTCTAACAGCTTTAATGACTTGAACTTTTTGATCGCCAGCCGCACTTAATACAACATCAAATGCATCTTTTTCTTCTGCCGCAGGAGCATCTCCGCCACCTGCTGCCACTGGTGCTGCTGCAACTGCTGCTGCTGCTGTTACACCAAACTTTTCTTCAATATCAGAAATTAGATCTACAAGATCCATAACTGACATCTCTTCAATAGCTTTTAAAATATCCTCTTTACTAGTTGCCATTCTAATTCTCCTTATAATTTAGGCTGATGCCTTTTTTTTGTCTTGAACTGCTGATAAAACCCTAGCAAGCTTACTCGGAACTTCATTTAACAAAGTCGCGAATTTGCTTATTGGAGCTTGCAACACATTTGCAATGAGGCCATAGGCTTCATCTTTAGAAGGAAGGCTAGCTAGAATATCTATCTGTCCTCCATCAAGCAATTGCCCCTCAACAACCAAAGCTTTAATTTCTAAATTATCAAAGTTTTTAGCATATGTTTTGAGCAATTTTGCTGCTGCACCTGGCTCTTCGAATGAGAAAGCAAATAATGAAGGCCCTACAAGCACCTCGTCAGAACAACCAAAATCAGTTCCCTCAAATGCTAATTTAGCAAGAGAGTTCTTGATTATTTGGATATGTATACCTGACTGGGTAGCTTTTTTTCTTACTTCAGATAATTCGCTTACCTTTAAGCCTCTAGCATCTGAAATAACCAAAGAAGATGCATTAGATGCAACTTCTTTAACCTCGCCTACAATTCTTTCTTTTTCACTTTTCGATAACGCCACAGCAATTCTCCTGTTTAAGCCTTACGGCCATTCGGCGACAAATTGCAAAATTACAATTTGAACACCACCTACGTAGGAAATTAAGTCTTACGACACCTACGGTCTTTGACGGCTGCGTAAACGCAACTATCTAACTCTGTAATTACTTACAAAGTTAAAACTTATAGCAACTCTGATGAAGTTATTTTTATACCAGGTCCCATTGTGCTACTTAGCGCAATATTACCTATATAAATTCCCTTTGCAGATGCTGGTTTTAATTTTTTTAATTCTTCCAATAATGCTGACGCATTAGCTTTAATTTTATCGATATCAAAAGATACTTTGCCAATGCTTCCATGAATAATTCCATTTTTATCTGTTCTAAATCTGACTTGTCCAGCTTTTGCATTGTTAATAGCAGTAGCAACATCATCAGTAACAGTGCCTGTTTTAGGGTTAGGCATTAAACCTTTTGGGCCTAAAACCTGGCCAAGCTTACCAACAACTTTCATAGCATCGTTTGTAGATATGACAACATCAACGCTTATTTCTTCTTTGGAAAACTTTTCCGCTAAATCATCCATGCCTATATATTCAGCTCCAGCAGCTTTTGCAGCATCAGCCTGATCACCGTCAGCAAAAACAGCTACGCTAACAGCTTTACCTAAGCTGTTAGGAAGTGTTACAGCACCTCTTACATTTTGATCAGATTTATTAGGATCAACACCTAGCCTAATAGCTATATCTACTGACTCTTCAAATTTTGGAGACCTAACTGACTGCATTATTTCTAACGCTTCAGATATTGAATAAGTTTTTTCTGGATCAACTTTTTCTAAAATAATTTTTTGTTTTTTAGTTACTTTACTCATAAATCTACCTCAACTCCCATACTTCTAGCTGTACCAGCAATAATTGATATGGCAGCATCTATATCATTTGAATTTAAATCAGGCTCTTTTTGTTTAGCTATGTCTTCGAGTTGGGCTCTTGTAAGTTTGCCAACTTTTTCTCTATTAGGCTCACCACTTCCTTTTGGAATTCCTAAAGCCTTTCTAATTAAAACTGCTGCAGGAGGTGTTTTTACAACAAATGTAAATGATTTGTTCTCATAAACAGTAATTACAACTGGTAATGGTAATCCTTTCTCTGCATTTTGTGTTTCAGAATTAAATGCATTACAAAAATCCATAATATTAACGCCTACCTGACCAAGAGCAGGACCAACAGGTGGACTAGGATTAGCTCCGCCTGCAGGAATTTGTAATTTAAGTATATTTGCTACTTTTTTTGCCATTATGTTTTCTCTATTTGAGTAAATTCAAGATCAACCGGAGTTGCTCTTCCTAAAATTTGAACTGAAACTTTGACCATATTTCTTTCGTAATCAACACTTTCAACAACACCATTAAAGTCATTAAAAGGCCCATCGCAAACCCTAACCACTTCGCCTGGCTCATAGATGGTTTTTGGTGCTGGCGCATCTTCACCGACCTCAATCCTATTAATTATATTATTTACATCGTCCTCAGATATTGGTAACGGTCTATCTTTGGTGCCTCCAACAAAACCAGATACTCTTGGAGTTGATTGAACTAATTGCCAGGAGTCATCTTCAAGAAGCATTTGGATTAGAATGTATCCAGGGAAAAATTTTCTTTCAGTAGTTTTCTTTGATCCGCCTCTAAGTTCAACTATTTGCTCTGTAGGTATCAAAATTTCTCCAAATTTATCAGATAAATTATTTAGCTCTATTTTTTCTTCAAGGGCTATTTTTACTTTTTGCTCATAGCCTGAGTAAGCTTGTATTACATACCAATCCATATTACTAACCTAAAACCAATTTGGTTAAAAAAGTTAAAAGAGATTCAAGGCCCCAAAAGAATAAGCACAAAACAATTATCGAACCGAATACCACTAAAAATGTTTGAGTTGTTTCTATGCGAGTTGGCCAAACCACTCTTCTAATTTCTGTTCTTGATTCTTTCATTAGCTTGATTGCATTAGAACCAAAATCTGTAATTGATAAAATAACAAGTCCAACAATAAATAGAAATACAACTCCTAAGACTCTATATAAGAAAGCAATCTCAACAAAGTAGCTATTACCAATTACAGCAGCACAAAAAACTGCTAGTGCAACAAGCCACTTTACATTATCTATCATTTTTGAAGCTGATCCTTTAGCCATATATTTCCTATTTTGGCAGCAAGTTAAACTTGGCAGGCCAGGAGGGTCTCGAACCCACAACCCCCGGTTTTGGAGACCGGTACTCTACCAATTGAGCTACTGGCCTAAAACTTATTTTCATATTCCTCAGAGACAAGTAAGCCGAGACACAAAGGCCTCGGCTAAAAAGTCAACAATTACTCAATAATTTTTGATACTACGCCAGCACCAACTGTTCTTCCACCTTCTCTAATCGCAAATTTAAGACCTTCGTCCATTGCAATTGGGGCAATAAGTTCAATATTCATTTTAATATTATCACCAGGCATAACCATTTCTACACCACTCGGAAGCTCACATGCACCCGTTACGTCAGTAGTTCTGAAATAGAACTGAGGTCTATAGTTATTCATAAAAGGAGTATGTCTTCCTCCTTCATCTTTACTTAATACATAAATCTCAGCTTCAAACTTAGTATGAGGTGATATTGATCCAGGCTTAGCTAAAACTTGTCCTCTTTCAACAGCATCTCTCTCCACACCTCTTAATAAAACACCACAGTTTTCACCGGCTCTACCTTCATCTAAAGATTTTCTAAACATCTCAACACCAGTACAGGTTGTTGTAGTTGTATCTTTGATACCAACGATTTCTAATGGGTCACCAGTGTTTACGATACCTGTTTCAATTCTTCCAGTAACAACAGTTCCTCTACCAGAAATAGTGAATACATCTTCGATTGGCATTAGGAATGCCCCATCGACAGGTCTTTCAGGCTCTGGTACATAACTATCTAATGTTTCAATAAGTTTTTGAACTGAAGGAACACCTATTTCTGATGTATCTCCCTCTAAAGCTTTAAGTGCACTTCCAACAATAATTGGAGTGTCATCACCAGGGAAATCATACTCATTTAATAGTTCTCTAATTTCCAACTCAACAAGCTCTATCATTTCAGGATCATCATTCTGGTCAGCTTTGTTCATGTATACAACGATGTGTGGAACACCAACCTGTCTTGCTAATAGAATATGCTCTCTAGTTTGAGGCATTGGGCCATCAGCAGCACTAACAACTAAAATTGCACCGTCCATCTGAGCAGCACCTGTAATCATATTTTTAACATAATCAGCATGACCAGGACAGTCAACGTGAGCATAATGTCTTTCGTTTGAAACATACTCAACATGAGAAGTAGCAATTGTTATTCCTCTTGCTCTTTCTTCTGGAGCATTATCAATATTTGCAAAGTCAACAGCATCTCCGCCATATACTTCAGCAGCTACTTTTGTTAATGCAGCTGTAAGTGTTGTTTTACCATGGTCAACGTGACCAACTGTCCCTACATTAACGTGGGGAAGCGTTCTTTCAAATTTTTCTCTTGCCATCTTTTTATGCCTCTCTGAAATAATTATTTTTCATTAAAATAAAATGGAGCTCATAACCGGACTTGAACCGGTGACCTCTTACTTACCAAGCAAGTGCTCTACCACTGAGCTATATGAGCCCGAATATGTAGCATCCTATTTTAAGGTGGCGTATTATCCCTCTAAAAAGTTATAAACTCAACCTTTTTTCAATTAAATATTCGATTATTTTTTAAGCTATTTTGATAAGAAAATAGACATGGTGGAGAGGGTAGGATTCGAACCTACGTAGCCGAAGCGGCAGATTTACAGTCTGCTGGTATTAACCACTCACCCACCTCTCCATATCAAGCTTGCTATTTTTGTTCTAGAATGGATTTAAGTCAACCAATTTTTTAAATTGAATATATTAAACAGACAAAAAATACTTAAAAATCTTTCTAAATCTCAAGTTGATCTAGATTTATATAACACTATTGACTCAACCAATGAAGAGTGTAAAAGAATCGAACTTAAAAAAGATTTTCATGTAATCATTTCAGAACATCAAAGCATGGGAAGAGGTAGATTGGGCAAGGCATGGTCTAGTCCAAGTTCTGGGAATATCTATATGTCCATCTATTCTAAAGAGACTACAAAAGTGGCCCCTCTTAGCTTAATAGTTGGTCTGATATGTGCAACTGTTATTAATTCAATGATTAAAACTAAAGACGTTGGTCTTAAATGGCCAAATGACATAATTCTTGCAAAAAAGAAAATTGGAGGGATTTTGATTGAAAAAGAATTAATGGGAACTAACATTAATAATATTGTTGGAATAGGAATTAATCTAAATCACCCAGAAAAAGAAGAATGGTGGGGAGACCTATCCTCTTTTAAAGTTAGCTCAATGAGAAATGAGCTGATAAATAGTATTTTAAAAAGTTATATCCACTTTTGCGATCATGGAATAGATTCTTGGCAAGAAAAATGGCTTGAACTATGTGTTCATATGAATTTCAATATTAAAATAAGGCATAACGAAAAAATTATTACATCAGGTCTTTTTGATGGTATTAATGCTGATGGTAGCCTTAAACTTAAATTAGCTAACAACAAAATTATTAATTATGAACATGGAGAAATATCTATAGAAGGTATTTATTAAAATTATGAATCACTACTTAAATGGGATTGATCTAAATTCAGAAGCTCCTGCTGAATATAATGAAATTATATTTGGAGCTGGATGTTTTTGGGGTGTGGAAAGAAAATTTTGGCAACTAGATGGTGTCTGGTTAACTTCAGTTGGGTATGCTGGGGGTGATATCAAAAATCCAACATATGAACAAGTCTGTTATAAAAATACCAATCATGCAGAGGTTGTAAAAGTTATTTACGATCCTAAAAAAATATCATTATCTGATTTATTGAAAGTTTTTTGGGAATGTCATGACCCAACTCAAGGAATGCGTCAAGGTAATGATAAAGGGACTCAATATAGATCAGTAATATACTGCTCATCTGAAAAAGACCTCAAAATTTGTGAAGATACAAAAAATAAATATCAGAATATTCTCTTAGCTAAAAATTATGACAAGATAACAACCGAGATTATTTTAGCTCCGACTTATTATCTGGCTGAAGAATATCATCAACAGTACTTAGCTAAGAACCCTAATGGATATTGTGGTCTTGGAGGAACTGGGTGCGCATTAGATATTTAAAATAACCTATTCCCTGAAAGATTTAATTAATGTAAAATTCGCCCCGCGCCGGTATAGCTCAGCTGGTAGAGCAACTGATTTGTAATCAGTAGGTCCCGAGTTCGACTCTTGGTGCCGGCACCACTTTTCTAATTTCTGTAGGTATTTGGTTTATTAAGATCCTTGGTGTACCTATCTCTAAGTCTTGTTGATCTAGTAGTTAGATCTGTTTCAATTCCATTTATGAAAACTCTTTCAGGTATGCTTGATGGCTCAAGCGGATCATCCTCCCAAACAACAATATCTGCATAATTGCCAACCTTTATAGAACCTCTATTCTCAATATTAAATACTTTGGCTACATTACTAGTAAGGGCTTTTATTGCAGAGCCATATGAAAGACCATTTGCCACTGCTACGCCTGCCCCTTGCCTGATTAAATGATAATTATGATCTCTTGAAACATTAAACATCATTGCAATTCCTGCTTTCTCTAATCTTTGTGCTAGGTTTATATTTGATGCAAGCTCATCAAAAGAGTTGGGAATATTATTTATAGGATTAATAATTAAAGGGACATCATTTTTAGCAATATCGTCTATTACTAGAGATGCTTCTTGTGCTCCCATTATTACTAAATTTAAGTCATACTTTTTTTTAAGACTAATTAGATTAAGGATGTCTGATGCTCTATGAGATTTTATTATTAATGGAAGATCTTCATCAAAAAGCCTATACAAGACTTTGACATCTCTGGCTTTAAGATCTAAATACGATGCAATGGATGAGTTTTCAATAATCTCATCAATAGTAATATCTGATGCTATATCTTTTTTATTCAGTGATAATCCAAAGGATAATATATCTTCCATTAAAGATAGATTTTCTGCTCTAGATGATGATCCGCTTGCTCCCAATCTTCCAATAAGAACCATATCAGCATTGCTGTTAATATTCATTTTGCTATCTAAAAGAAAAAAAGATCCCAGCCCCCCTATTGGGCTTGAGGTATTTCTTGGAAGAGTGATTGCTGATGTTATTCCATTTGATCTATTCCATGGGATTAGAGTTGAGTTAGGGTTAAATGCACTATGAATACTAAAACCAATATCATATATATTTGACTCATCGTCTCTAGTAACACTTAAAGCTCCAATTTCAACTATGCCTATCTCAGTATCAGGAGCGATGAATCCAGGTGTAACTATTTTGCCCTTAACATCTATAACCCTGTCTCCTTGAACCATAGATGATTTGGATACTTTTTTTATAAATCCATCATCAATAAGAATGTGTCCTAAATATGAGCTATCTTCAATACCATCAAAAATAGTTGCATTTTTAATGACTATAGTAGAGCCTTCTAAAATAGTTGAGGTGAAAAATATAAATGAAAAAACTATCAAAGTTTTATTTCTAATCACTCTTCTATCCTCCTTTTTTTAGGATTAATAATGCCTATGTCAAAATCACTAGTTGGTTCAAAACCACTTGATTTGTCATAAGCTAACGCTCCATCGATATATACTTTTTCTACAAGAGCATAAACACTAAATGGATTTCTAGACCACATAACTACATCAGCATTTTTACCAACCTTCAGCGAGCCTGTTTGATCATATATTCCAGCCGCTTTAGCTGGATTACTAGTTATCCATTTCATTGCCCTAGCTTTAGATATGCTATAACCGGCTTTAAGACCTGCAGATAATGCTTTTGATGCCTCTACATTTAAATGCTGAATTCCAATTTCATCATCAGAGTGTACTATTGCACAACCAGTTCCATTTCTGGCCTGATCTACAATTGCAACATTTGCTTGAACCATATCGTATGCTTCATGTTTAAAGCCCCACCAGTCAGCCCAAAGAGCTGCACATATATTGTTCTCAGCTAAAAGATCAGCAATTTTATAAGCCTCAACTGCATGATGAAAGGCTGTAATTTTATAATCAAATTCTTTTGCAACATCTATCATCATTGCCATTTCGTCCGCCCTATAGCAATGATTATGAACAAGAATGTCACCACGCAAAACTCCAGCTAAAGTTTCTAACTCTAAATCTCTAGTTGGCTTGTATGATAATTCTTTTGCCTCATCCGACTTTTTTTCGTATTCATCTAATTTACTTAAGTAACCTTCTGCTTTTATCCATGACTTTCTATATCCGGCAATATTTCCCATTCTTGTTGATGGTGTTTGGCCTCTATTTCCATACACTCTTTTTGGGTTCTCTCCACAGGCCATTTTTAATGAATGTGGCGCATCAGGAAATTTCATTGAATTTATGGTATTTCTTTGAAGATTCTTTGCAGTAACCCCCCTTCCACCAATTAAATTAGCTGAACCAGGTAAAACATGAAAAGTTGTTACTCCCCCTTTGAGAGCTAAAGCAAATTGAGGATCTTGAGTCCATATAGAATGCTCTGCCCAAACCTCCGCTGTAACAGGACTAGTTGCTTCATTTCCATCTGAACTTGTTTTGACACTAGGAGCAGGATATACCCCCATGTGCGAATGAATATCAATTATTCCAGGTGTTATCCATTTACCAGTCGCATCTACTATAGTTAATTCATCTGCTCCAGGAAGATCTTTGCCAATTGAGATAATTTTTCCATTTTGAATAATTATATCTGTCTCTAAGAATTCATTACCATCACCATCATAAATATTTGCATTTTTTAATATTGTATTTGTATAAGGAAGAGGTTCGTATGTCGATTCATAAGGCTCAAAATTTGTTGCTTCTAAGGTGAATGAAATTATAGAAATTAATATGTAAATTTTTTTCATGTTAAACAGTATAAATAAAAAATATCAATACACTATAATAATGTAAATTATTTTTTGTGAGTTTTAACTATGAAATCATATAAAGTCGTTGCGAGCGGAGCCTCCCTTGAATTGCATGAATCTCAAAGACCTGTACCAGAAGGTAAGCAGGTATTAATTAAAACTATTGCCTGTGGAGTTTGTCATACAGATATTCACATTCATGATGGATACTTTGATTTAGGAAATAATAATCATATTCCCTCGAGGATGAATGAAACATTAACTATGGGTCATGAAATTTATGGGGAATTAGTTGAGTTTGGTTCAGATGTTTCAAACGTAGAAATTGGAAAAAAATACGTTGTGTATCCATGGATAGGTTGTGGTGAGTGCAATGAGTGTAAAAGAGATATGGAACATTACTGCTCACCTTTTACAGCAGAAAATCTTGGTGTTTCTGTTGATGGAGGTTATGGTGAGTATGTTCTTGTTAAAGATTCTAAATATCTTTTTGATGCCGGCAATACACCAGATGAACTTGCTGGCACTTATGCCTGCAGAGGTCTTACAGCATATAGTGCATTAAAAAAAGCTAACCTACAAAAAGGAGATAGTGTAGTAATTATAAGTGCTGGAGGTTTAGGCCTACTTGCGTTAAAAATTGCAATCGCAGCATTCGAAGTAAATGCTATAGTTGTGGATATAGATAATGAAAAACTATCGATTGCAAAAAAAATTGGTGCATCGGAAGTAATAAATTCTAAAGATGAAGGAGCCGCTTCTAAAATTATGGAAATTTTAGGAGGAGCTGCTTCAACTATTTTAGATTTTGTAGGCTCAGAAGAGTCTGTTAATTTTGGCTACAGTCTATTTGGCATTAATAAAGGTGGGTTATATGTATTAGTAGGTTTGTTAGGTGGCAAATTTGATCTTCCACTTCCTCTTCATACATTTACAGCTAGAACGATTACTGGAACCTATGTTGGAAGCATGAAAGAGATGAAAGAATTAATGGATTTGGTAAGAGAAGGTAGAATTGAGCCGGTAGAAGTTGAGACTAGACCAGCATCAAAGGCCAGTGATACACTAGCTGATCTTAAGGCAGGTAAGATTAAAGGATTAGTATGTCTTAAGCACTAAACACCATGACAAATATTAAGAATAACAAAGCATTTATTTTATTAGCAGGAATTTTATTTGCTGGTTCTATAACTGCTGATCCATTTATTCATGATCATTTTGAGAAAAGTGAATCTCTTATAGAATGTCAGTTTTGTGAAAACAAGACTGCCGATATAAAAAATGTTAAATCGGAAATAAATAAGAGAATTGAATTATCCATTTTTAGTCCTGAAAGTAATCAAGACTTATTATCTAATAACAGCAAAAACTATCAATCGAGAGCTCCACCAAAATAATAAATTTTTATCTATTTTAAATTTTTATTTTTTTAAGGAGTTCTTATGAAAAAAATTTTAAGCACGTTAATATTTTTTAGTGCTACATATTCAAACGAAATCGCCTCACAAGATATTGAAGAGATTATCGTGGTTACATCTGCTTTGATAGATACAACCGAAATTACAAATCCATTGTACGTTATAGATGGTGATGAGATACTCGATGATGCAACAACAAGCTTAGGGGATGCTATTGATAGTTATCTTGGTATTTCTATTGCTGATTATGGTGCAGCTGTTGGACAACCAATAATAAGAGGTATGTCAGGCCCAAGAGTAAAGATTCTTAAAAATGGTATGGTTGTTAGAGATGTATCCGGTATTGGTTCAGATCATATAAATGATATTGATCTTAATGATATTAAACAAATAGAAATTGTTAAGGGCCCATCATCATTGCTCTATGCTAATGGGACGATCGGAGGAATCATTAATGTAGTTGATGACTCTATTTCAACAATGAATTATGAACTTCCTGAATTGAAAGTTGGTTATGAAACCCAATCAGTAAATGATGGCTCTTCTGAATTCATTAACTTTAAAAATAATTTTAATGGCTTTAACGTTAATGTTGGATATAAAAATACTGAATTTGGTAATTATGATGTTCCTCATGGTGCTGTTATTCACGAAGAAGAAGATGGTCACAATGATGAGGAATTAAGCTATGTAGAAAATTCTGATTATGCTGTAGAGGCTACTAAATTTGGTATCTCAAGAGCTGGTGATTGGGGTTATGTTGGTTTTTCAGTAGACAATCTTGAAAGCCTTTATGGTATACCTTTTCATGGTGAAGAACATCCTGAAGAAGATGGTGAACCTCATGAAGATGAAAGAATTTTCTCATCTACAGATTCAGAAAGCATTTCTATAAAAGGATCCTATGACGTTAATGGCAATTTAATTAATAAAATTGACTATACATATAGAGATACTGACTATACTTTAGTTGAAGCGCATGCCGAGGAAGAAGGTCATGACGAACCTCATAGTCCTGAAGAAGAACATGAACCAACATTATTTAGTAACAATGCCACTGAGTATGGTGCCATTTTTGATATCTCAAATGACATAAGAACTCAAAAATTATCATATAATTATGTAGATGAAGATTCTTCAATAGTTGGAGAAGAAGCATTCATGAATCCGGCAAAAAATGAAGTTCTAACACTTGGTTATTTTGTAGGCCAAGATTTTGACTTGTTTCATATGGATTTGGGAATTAGATTAGATAAAGTTAAAAGATCTGGAAGTGTTACTGATCAAGATCATGGTGATGTAGATAGTTATTCTATTGATGGTGATGTTTCAAGCTTTGCTGTGAGTATTGGAAGAGATCTTTCTGATACATTGGAGTTAAATCTCGGCTTTTCTAGTGTAGAGAGACTGCCATCTGTAATTGAATTATTTATGAATGGTCCTCATATGGCTACAGGTAGGTTTGAAGTGGGAGATCCCACACTAAGTTCTGAAACTTCTAATAATTTTGATATTTCATTAAATTTTAGTAACGGAGAATATTTTGCATATGCGAGCTTCTTTATTAATGATGTAGATAACTATATTGCTCTAATTGATGAGGATGAAGATCATGAAGATGAACATCATGAGGATGAAGATGCTCATGACGACGAGCATGATCATGGTAATCTAATTCATGCAAATTATGTTCAAGAAGATGCTGAATTTGATGGATATGAAATTGAGTTTGGCAGAACATTTGATTTAGGTGCAGGAGAAATGACATTATCTTTTGGAAGAGATGTTGTAAATGCTAAGTTTACAGATGGTCATAATGTGCCAAGAATAAATCCTGCAAGAAATATTTATTCACTTTCGTATGCTCAAGATGACATAGTCTTTAAGTTACATTTAAAAGATGTTGAAAAACAAAGCGATATTGGTAAGAGTGAAACAACGACTGCTGGATACCAAATGTTGGACACAAGGCTTACTAAGACATTTGATTTAAGTGGAAAAGGTGAACTTAAAGTTTCATTATTTGGAAGAAATCTTTTAGATGAAGCGGCAAGAAATCATGCTTCTTTTGTGAAGAATGAGGTTCCTCTTCCTGGAAAAAACTATGGAATTAAATTTAATTTAACTTACTAAATTAAAGTTTTTCGATTAATATAAGCTCTTCATAACCCTAGATAAGGTTTGGGGAGCTTTTTATTTAATGAAATCACAACTTACTTCAGATAAATTCGTAATGTCATTCTCGGTAATGTGCTTAATACATTGTTTATTTGCTCCATCTTTAATCATTCTTTCATATAGCTCTTTAGCTTTAACATTTGAAAGCGAATTAATACACAAAGCTATCTTGCTACTAACTATTCCAGTTAGTATCTTTGCAATAAGCTTGGGATACAAAAATCATTCAAATAATTCAATTATTTATATAGGCATAGGTGGATTAACAATATTAATATCTGCCCTACTTGTTGAAGATACTATTGGCTCTAATGCTCAAACAGTTTTAACCATGATAGGCTCCTTGATGGTTATTTTTTGCCATTACAGAAATTATAAAATCTGTAAAAAAGTAAATTGTGACTGTCATAAGGCATCAAACGCTTAATATTTTTTTATTTTAATAAAACTCGATTAATTACTTTGGATACGAATTTATTGTATGATTCGCTTTTTTAATACCAGAAAATGACTAAATATAAAATTCTATTTTATCTACTACTAGTTAGTCCTTTTGTCATTGCAAATTATGATATTGAGGAAATTATTACAACAGGATCATTGGTAAATAATCCTGAGCAAGATGCATCACCAATTGACGTTATTACTCAAGAGGATTTTGAAAATTTTAATATCTCTAATTTTGCTGAAATTAGTAAATATATAGCCTCCTCATCAGGGTCACATTTCCAGACAAACGCCCTTGAGGGAGTTGATCAAGGAATGGCCTCGATTACACTCAGAGGTTTAGATCATGCATCTACACTTCTTCTTGTTAACTCAAAAAGACATACTTTTGCTGGAACCCCTTCAAATCAGGGTGAAGGATACATTGATGTGAATATAGTTCCTGAAATAGCAATCAAACAAATTGAAATTTTAAAAGAAGGAGCTACATCACTATATGGATCTGATGCCGTTGCTGGCGTTGTAAATGTTCTAACTCAAAAAGATTTTGAAGGATTTAAATTAAGAATTAATAACTTTGAAACTTCAAATTATAGTCAGAGAGATAAATCTTTAGGTTTATTGGTAGGATCAAATTATAAAAGTGGCAGCTATGTGTTTGGTCTTAATATGCTGCAAAGATCTTCTCTTTCAGCGTCTGAAATTCCTGGAATAGCTGAGCTTGGCCTTAGCGGCTTAGGTAAAACCTTTAAAATTTCTGCTGATGATACAGTTAGTAACGGTCTATATTCAGGTAATTATAATGCTAATCAATTTGTACCTGACCCCCAATGCAAGGCAAATGGCGGTGTGTTAGATGGATCTTTTTGCAGATTCTTATACGGTACCAGATTTAATATAGTGAATGATGAAGATCACTCCAAAGCATATGCCAATTTATCTTTTGAAAGAAGTAGTTATGTTTATGAGATTACCTTTATGGGATCAGCAGTTGAAGTAAATGATAACCCTCAATCACCCTCATATCCTGCTCTTCCTTTTTTATCTAGACAAATCCAACCCGATCAAGGAGGGAATCCTTTTAATGTTCCAGTTACTTGGTATGGGCGTCCTCTTGGATCTGAATTCGATTCCCCATATTCTCCCAAGGATATAAAACAATACAATCTTAGTCAGACACTCAATACTAATATTAGTGAAAGCACGGAATTAGAGGCTTCTCTAACTATTAGTAGTCACTCTAATGATCATTACAGGCCAGATATTATTGATTCAAGGTTTTTAGAGGCATTAGATGGAACGAACATGGGTCAATCTAATGGAACTATTACATATTGGAATATATTTGATTCATCACAAAATACGCAAGAACTAATTGATTATGTAAGAGGTGCTGAAGTTTCATCTAAAGAAGCGTCTTTAAAAACTCTAGATTTAATCTTTAGAACCAATATAGACGACTATGAAATAGCATATGGTCTTCAGTTAAATGATGAAGAGCTAAAAATTTCATATGATGATATTAGTAAAGCTCAATTTGATTCAGATGGAAAGATTGTGAAATCAGCAGATTTATTCTTTTTAGGTGGAGGTATTAATGTCTCAAAAAATAGAAAAAAATATGCTGGTTTCTTTGAAATTCAACCTAAGCCAATAGAAAATATTGATATCAAAATTGCTGGAAGATTTGAAGAGTTTGAAAATGATTCATCATTTGATCCTAAAATTTCTTTTAAGTACTCTCTATCAGATGATATAACTCTTAGAGCCTCAAGAAGCTCATCTTTTTCTATGCCCTCTATGGCGCAGATGTTTTCAAGTGATATTAATTTAGGGAGTGTAAGAGACTTTAATGGCGACTCACCATTTGTAAGACAAGCGCAAATCGGTAATCCAAACCTAAAGCCTGCAACTTCTAAAAATTTAAATATTGGACTTATTTTTGAAAACCAAAAGCAAAGACTCAGTATCGATTATTGGAATATCAATTATAAAAATAGAATTGAAGCTCAAAGTGCCCAAGTTATTCTTAATACAAATCCAAATGGCTCAAGTATTACAAGAAATTCTAGCGGTGATTTAATTGGAGTTACTACAACATATTTTAACGAGGAATCAACCGAGGTATCTGGAGTTGATCTGAACTTCAATAGACTTATATCAACCTCAGACAAATATGGAAATGTATCGCTATCAATTAACTCAACAACTTTAATTGAGTTTCTTACTCCAGCTCTCAGCAATGAAGGTGGTGAATTTATGATTGATAGAGTTGGTAAATTTAATTACGACACTAACACTCATTCACTTCCTAAAAATAGAATCAATGCTTTTTTAAATTGGAAATATCAAGATTATGATATTAATTTTAACTCTCGATATATTGATGGATACAGCAATCAACGACCAATTAATAGTCTTGGGACATTATATGGATATAACAATTCAGTAGATTCATTTTTTGTTCACGATTTATCTTTAAAAAAACAGCTATTCACAAATAAAGGCGAAATAAATATCAAGTTATCAATTATCAATTTATTCGATGAGTCTGCTCCAAGACTGTATGATGCTCCTGACTTTAGTTTTGATACTAGGGTTCATGATCCTAGAGGAAGAATTGTTGGCATCAATTTTGAATATAGGCATTAAATAAAATAAATAACTTAAAGGGGTTGATAACCCTTTTTGATCAAATATAAACTAAACTCTCACAATGAACGAGCTTGAAAGCACTATATCCCAAATTATTGAAGAAAATTTTCTTCCTTATGAATGGAATGAAAACATAGAAAAAGAGCTTAAAGACCTTAGCCTAAATACTGAGCTCAACAGAAAAGATTTAACTCAGATACCCTTTATAACAATTGATGGAGCTGATGCAAAAGATTTTGATGATGCCGTTTTTTGCAACCTTAATGATAAAACATTTATTTTAGATGTAGCTATTGCTGATGTTGCGGAAATTGTGAAATTAGATTCAGCATTAAATAAAGAAGCTATGCAAAGAGGTACTTCTATTTATTTTCCCTCAAAGGTTATTCCCATGCTACCTGAAAAAATATCTAACAATCTTTGTTCACTAGTTCCAAATGAGGTTAGAAATGTTCTGGTTTGTGAAATGATATTTTCACTAAGTGGTGAAATGAAGTCATATAAGTTTCTTGAAGCTAGAATAAAATCTCATAAGAGAATGACTTACAACGAGGTGGAAGATTTTATTAAAAATCAAAAATTAAATGCATCGAAGAGCATAAAAAATTCATTAGACTCTTTAAACAATCTTACAAAAAGTTTATTAGTAAAAAGAAATAAAAGACAAGCGCTAGAAATAGACAGTCAAGAGCCAATACTTAATATAAATAAAAATGGAAAGGTGGAGCAGATATCATTACCGCAGAGGCTTTATGCTCATCAAATGATTGAAGAATCTATGCTTGCAGCTAATGTATGCGCTGCTTCATTCATGAATAAACATTACAAATATGGTGTTTATAGAGTTCATGAAAAGCCAGATGACATTAAATTAGATAGTCTTAAATCATTCTTTTCTTTAAAAGGTTTTTCAGATGGTTTTAAGAAAGAGCCGTTAGATCTAATAACTCAGTGTTTAAAATATTCATCAAAAAAAGGTTTAAGTAAAATCTTGCAAACCGTTGTTCTTCAAAGTTTAAAAAGAGCAGAGTATTCAACAAAAGAAATTGGTCATTTTGGTCTTCAGTTGGATAGATATTCTCATTTCACATCACCCATTAGAAGATATCCAGATCTAATGACGCATAGACTTATAAAAAATATCTTAAATAGTGAGAATTTAAAAATTGATAAGGAGCTTGTTGAGGAAGATTGTCAAGAAATGTCTGAATTAGAAAGAATTGCTGAAAAATCTGCAAGACAGGTAACGCAACAAATGATTTGTTACTATATGAAGAGCTATATTGGCCAAGAATTTAACAGTACAGTTACTGGAATAACTGATTTTGGTTTATTCTCTGAAATTGATGGGTTTTATGTTTCAGGTTTAATTCATGTTACTGATTTGCCAGGTGATAGATATTTTTATGATAGAGAAGCTAATATATTGAAAGGTAAGAAAACTGGAAGAACATATAGACTAGGCCAAAATATAAAAATAAAAATAGCTAACGTGACACCTCATGAGAGAAAAATAACTTTAATACCAAATAATTAATTAGCTAGAAATGATTAAGAAAGGAAATGATTTAAGAATTGGGTTTCATAGTATTGAAAGCATAATTAATCATAATCCTCATAAAATTAAAAAAATTTTTTTACCCTCAAATAGGGATGATCTAAGACTAAACGAACTCATATCGTTAATAGATAAAAATGATTTGAAGTATGAATTTTCTAGTAAAGTTAAACAGGAACCTGAAGCCATAATTGCAAATGATCCTGAGCTAAATTTCAAAGATTTTAAAGATTATTTAAATTCAAATTTGGTTAATCAACCATTGATTTTAATATTAGATAACGTTATTGATCCAAGAAATTTAGGTGCTTGCATTAGGTGTGCTGCTGTAGCCGGAGTAGATGCAATGATTATTAATAAACACCAATGTGCTCCTATAAATGCAATTGCACATAAGGTTTCTGCAGGAGGTGCTGAGGTAATAAAATTATTTCATGTTACTAATTTAGTTAATTGTCTTAAATTTCTCAATGAGATAAATGTAAATATTTACGGGTTAAGTGAGCATGCTAATGAGAGTTATTATGAATCTGATTTTGTATCTTCAACGGCAATAATCATGGGCGCTGAAGAATCGGGCATAAGGAAAAAAACGCTTGAAAGATGTGACTATAAAATTAATCTAAGCAGTAATAAATTATTTAAAAGCTTTAATGTTTCTGTTGCAACTGGGATAATATTGTCAGAGGCAAATAGGCAGCGTCAAAATAAATAATAACGGATAAGATGTTAAAACAAAGAACACTTAGAAACCCAATCAAAGCAGAAGGTATAGGTCTTCATACTGGAAAAAATATATGTATGGAATTATTGCCTGCTGATATAAATACAGGTATTAACTTTATAAGAAAAGATATAGATGAGGCATTTTTGATTCCAGCTATTGCTGAAAATGTTGGTGATACAAGCCTTTCAACAGCATTAATTAAAGATGATGTAAAAATATCAACTATTGAGCACCTACTTTCAGCCATTGCTGGTCTGGGTGTTGATAATTGTTTAATTAAAGTAGATGGGCCAGAAGTCCCAATCATGGATGGAAGTTCTAGTCCTTTTGTATTTTTAATCCAATCAGCTGGATTAGAAGATCAAAATGCTTTAAAGAGGTTTATCAAAGTTAAAAAGGAAATTAGTGTAACTCGTGATGATGCTTATGCTTCAATCAAACCTTTTAATGGTTTTAAAGTTTCTTTCAAAGTTGATTTTGACCACCCTGTTCATAAAACACTTCCAAGCGAATCAATTATTGATTTTTCCTCTACATCATTTGTTAAAGAAGTATGTAGAGCAAGAACATTTGGTTCATGGAATGAAAAAGAGCTTCTTCAATCAAAGAATTTAGCCTTAGGAGCTAGCGTTTCAAACGCAATTGTTTTTGGCGAAGAAGAGATTCTTAATGAGGAAGGTCTCAGATTTAATGATGAGATAGTGAAACATAAAATGCTGGATGCTATTGGTGATTTATATCTCCTTGGCGGGAATCTTATTGGTCAATTTTCTGGATATAAATCAGGGCATGCATTAAACAATCAATTATTAAGAAAAATTATCTCTGATAGTGATGCTTACGAGGTGATTGAGTTTGAAAACTCAGAAAATGCCCCAATCTCTTATGTAAGGCCTCCATTTGGAGATATAGATTAACTTTGAAAGTTAAGTAACTTTTTGTAAGAAATTAATATGTTAAATCCTTTTGCTAAAATTTTTGGTTCCAGCAATGATAGAGTAATCAAAAAAATGATGCGTCATGTAATTGATGCAAATAATCTTGAAGAGGATTTATCAAAAAAACCTGATAGCTATTTCTTAGAATTAAAATCAGAACTAAAAGAAATATATTTTCAAAGTAATAAAGACATATACAGCATATTGCCATTGGCATTTGCTGCTGTAAGAGAAGCATCAAAAAGAACTTTGGGTCTTAGACATTTTGACTCTCAAATGCTGGGGGGTATTTCTCTTGCTGAAGGTAATATTGCAGAGATGAAAACCGGTGAAGGTAAAACACTTGTTGCAACACTCCCTGCATATTTGAACTCAGTTATTGGAAATAAAGCAGTATTAGTAACAGTAAATGATTATTTAGCTAGAAGAGATGCTGAGTGGATGAGACCAATTTATGAATTTTTGGGCTTAACGGTTGGTGTTGTTGTTTCAAATCAAGAATTTACTGAAAAAACAAATTCTTATGAAAGCGATATTATATATGCAACAAATAACGAGCTTGGTTTTGACTATTTAAGAGATAACATGGCTCACTCTGTTCAAGAAAGAGTACAGTGCTCTCTAGATTTTGCAATTGTAGATGAGGTTGATTCAATTTTAATTGATGAGGCCAGAACACCCTTAATTATTTCAGGCCCCTCTTCTGAAAGTTCAGAAATGTATAAACAGATTAAAAAATTTATACCAAAATTAATCCTTCAATATAGAGAGGGAACAGAAGAAGATCCTCTTAAAGAAGATGAGAAAGGTCATTACTTAATTGATGAAAAAAATAGAAACGTTGAGCTAACTGATGACGGTTATGTTCTTGTTGAGGAATTGCTTGAAGATGCTGGTCTAATTGGCACATCTGAAGGTCTTTATTCAATTTCAAATTTAAAAATAATGAAATTTGTTCAAGCAACTTTAAGAGCTAATTTTCTATTTAAAAAAAATGTTCATTACCTTGTCAGGAATAATGAAGTCTTATTAATAGATGAACATACAGGAAGAACAATGCCCGGCAGAAGAATGAGTGAAGGAGTTCATCAAGCATTGGAGTGCAAAGAAAATGTCCCCATACAAAGAGAATCGCAAACTCTTGCCTCTACTACATTCCAAAACTTCTTTAGATTATTTAATACCCTTTCTGGAATGACTGGAACAGCGGATACTGAGGCCGTTGAATTTAAACAAATTTATGGATTAAACGTAATAATTATACCTACCAATGTTCCAATGATTAGAGAAGATCATAATGATTTAGTTTTCTTAACAAAAAAAGCTAAATATAAAGCTTTAGTAGATGAAATTGAATCTTTAAGGCAGAAATCAGCTCCAATCTTAGTAGGAACTGTTTCAGTTGAATCATCAGAGGAAGTATCTTCATACCTAACAGCAAAAAAAATATCACATCAAATATTAAATGCGAAACACCACGAAAAAGAAGCTGAAATTATTGCCAATGCTGGAAGGCCGGGAATGGTGACAATTGCTACAAATATGGCCGGAAGAGGAACTGATATTGTTTTAGGGGGAAAAAAAGAAGACCAAAGTGATACAGAGTGGGCTGAGAATAATGAAAAAGTTTTATTGTCTGGAGGTCTTCATATCCTGGGTACAGAAAGACATGAATCAAGAAGAATTGATAACCAATTAAGAGGAAGGTCTGGAAGACAAGGTGATCCTGGTTATTCTAGATTCTTCTTGTCTCTCGAAGATGATTTATTAAGATTGTTTATCTCAGATAACAGGCGTGCTCTATTTGATAAAATTGGTATGGGAGATGACCATATAGAACATAGAATGCTCTCTAGGGGAATTGAGAATGCTCAAAAAAGAATTGAAAGTAAAAATTTTGATGCTCGAAAAAATCTACTTGAGTATGATGATGTTTCAAATGATCAGAGACAGGCGATCTATTCTTTAAGAAACCAATTATTGGAAGAAGCAGACATAAGCGAGACTATTAACAATTTAATTGAAGACCAATTCAAAATTATTACCACCTCTTTTATTCCAATGGAGTCTATAGAATCTCAATGGAAAATAAAAGAGTTAGAAGCCCATCTTCTTGATATCTATTCTTTGGAGACGAATATTGCTCATAAAATCTCTGAAGATAAAAAGTTAATACCTGAATCTATAGTTTCTCTTATAACTGATATAGCTAAAGATAGATATACAGAAAAGTATAAAGATATTGGTGACAATAGACTCATGTTAGAAAAACAAGTAATGCTTCAAGTATTAGATGTTCATTGGAAAGAGCATTTAGGAGAAATAGATCATCTTAGAAATAGTATTGGCTTACGAGCATACGCCCAAAAGAATCCTAAAAATGAATTTAAAAAAGAAGCATACTCAATGTTTGAATCAATGTTAGATGAAATAGATAGCGGCACAGTGAGAATATTATTTTCTTTACAAATAGCAAATGAAAATGATGTAAATTCTCTTAAACAAAATAACCAAAGACAAGAAATGTCTTTAGGTAAAGCTAAAATAAATAGTCATCAAGAAAATAATTTACAAAATGAAGAAACTACAAAAACAGTTACAAGAGTAGAGCAAAAATTAGGCAGAAATGACCTCATAAAAATTACCAATGGCGAAGAAACAAAAGAATTAAAATACAAAAAAGCTCAACCTTTAATTGAAACTGGGGAATGGAAAATAATATAGATAATCAATCTTCATAAAAATCTTCAGATTGAATGGGCCTAGAAATTGTATTATCCTCGTTTGCCCACGAACCAAAGTCTATTAATTTACATTTTTCTGAACAAAATGGTCTATATAAATTTTTATTAGACAAATCCGTTTCTTTTTCACATCTTGGGCAATTAGCCATTATTTATAATCTCCATATATTTATTGTGTATTTTTAAAATTTCATTTTTTAAATAGGCAAATGATGACATATTGACAACAACATCATCAGCTATGCTTATCCTTTCATTTCTAGTTGCTTGTGAGTTGATGATTTTTTTAATATCTTTATTAGACTGATTATCTCTTATTGAAGATCTTTTAATCTGTGTTTCAACATCACAATCAATAAGTAATATTCTGTCATAATTATCAGAAGAATTGGTTTCAAAGATTAAAGGAACCATGACAATGCAATAAGGCGATTTTGAATTATTTATAAAGTCTCTAATTTTTAATCTCACATTAGGATGAATTATATTTTCTAATATCTTTTTTTTAATTTTATTGGAAAAAATTTCTTTTCTTAGTAATTCTCTGTTTACTTCTTTGTGATCATCAAGGAATTCTTCTCCAAAATACTGAACAAATAAATTATAAGCTTGAGAGTTTTTAGATAAGATATTTCTTGCAATAATATCAGCATCGATTACATCAATTCCCAACTTAATAAAACAATCAGCAGCAGCTGACTTACCAGAGCCTATTCCACCAGTTAAACCAATAATCATGCAAACATTATACTTGAGATAAAAAAAAAGGCCTCTAGTAAAACTAGAAGCCTTTAAAAAAAGCCTGACGATTTCCTACTCTCACACAGGGAGACCCTGCACTACCATTGGCGTAAACTCGTTTCACTTCTGAGTTCGAGATGGGATCAGGTGGTTCCAAGTTGCTATTGTCATCAGGCAAACTGGTATGTAACTCTTTTTGTTTAATTTCACTACAATGTTTTACTCAAATATGAACCTTTCTTAAGGTTACATGATCAAGCCTCACGAGTTATTAGTACAAGTTAGCTCAACGCCTCGCAGCGCTTACACATCTTGCCTATCAACGTCATAGTCTATGACGACTCTTTAGGAGACATAAAGTCTCTGGGAGATTTAATCTTGGGAGAGGCTTCCCGCTTATATGCTTTCAGCGGTTATCCTTTCCGAAC
>Ga0206129_10000548_pt1 | contig 57518 bp, 44 predicted proteins | sample Helgoland_Spring_8_FD_148616 | JGI IMG/M metagenome (GOLD analysis project Ga0206129, IMG submission 148616) | Pelagic subsurface seawater microbial communities from Kabeltonne, Helgoland, North Sea - Helgoland_Spring_Bloom_20160502_2 | ecosystem: Environmental > Aquatic > Marine > Epipelagic ...
TGGTGGCTGCGTTTTTCCTGCCTCAGGCGTATTGCCATTACGGCTGCCCGACCGGAGCGCTGCTGAGGTTCCTGACCCATGCGCCGGGGAGGTGGACGGCCAGGGATTCGGTGGCGGGGGTGCTGGTTGTCGCCGCGGTGGTTTATTCTTCGCTCAAATGAAGCGCTCGCTCTCTATCCTGGCTCTGCTGGTTCTCATCGGTGCGATCGTGGATCGGTCGCTCCCCGATCAGAGTGGTGACCTGCGGGGGAGCGCGATGGGAACCGGCTGGCATCTCAGATGGAGGGGGGACGCGCCCGACCGCGAGATCCTGCGCGGCGAGGTTGCGGAGACTTTGGAGAAATGGGAGCAGGTGTTCAGCCAGTGGCGGGACGATTCAGATCTTTCGCGTTTTAACCGGGGCGGGAAGTCGACGGATGAATTGCAACGGGTGATCGAGCTTGCCCAGGAAATCAAAAGCCAGAGCTCCGGAGCGTTTGATCCGGGGCTTCTACAGGAAACGGGCGAGGCGGGATTCGGGCCGGAAGGTGTCGGAGTCGATCTTTCGGGCATTGGCAAGGGCTATGCGGTGGATCGGGTTGCAGAGGCACTCACGGAGGCAGGGTTGGAAGATTTCCTATTCGAACTCGGCGGGGAAATTATCGCAGTCGGAGGGGAATGGGAGGTGGGGATCGAACGCCCGGATCCGTCAGGACGTTCCATCGCCCGCACGGTGAAACTGAAAAATCAAGCCCTCGCGACGAGCGGGAATTACCGCCAGTTCAGGCCGTCCGCCGGCGGGTTCGCCAGCCACATCATTGATCCCCGGACGGGAAAGCCCGTCGTCCGCCCGCCGTGTTCCGTCAGTGTCATCGCGGGGGACTGCGCCACAGCCGACGCCTGGGCAACCGCGCTCTTTGTGCTGGGAAAGGAAATCTCAGATCCTCCCGGCCTCAAAGTGCAGTGGAATGACTTCCTAACAGCGAAATAGCCGATCATAAAAAATCACGCTCATTTTCTTTTCGCCACGATCAACCCAAGCCTCGATTGGTTCAACCGTCTTCGGAGTCTCTCCAACCCCGACACAGAAGGCACCGATCAACTTGTGCTCCGAAGCCTTGGCGAAGGAGTAAGCCCAACATGGCAGGCACCTGAAATCCAATTGGACGACACGGCCCCACCGCAATGGCGGTTTTAAGGAATGCGGAGCGATACCGCAGATCCCGAACGAAGCGAGGGATAACCGCAGCCTTGTTCTCGAATACACCTGACGCCGTCCGGCCAACTCCAAAAACAACCGTTGCCAAAAAGAATCTTGGCAAAGCGGAAGGGAAAGCTATTTTCGCGGAAATGAATTTTTCTGTGAAACCTCCAGATTCCGCCAAATCCCGGCGTTCTGCGGAGCATTCTCCCTTTCAGCGATTCGCTTGAGTCGATGCCGCTCCATTCAGCTTTACCTAATCCTCCTTTTTCCCCGCCCTCCAGTCTTCGCCAAGGCTTCTACCGGCAAGCCGATCCGGGCAATGCCTGTTTCAGGAGCCTCCCGTAAAAAGAAAATTCCTAGCAGTTGAATATGCAAAACTGTATGGTTTTTCAAGTTAAGTCGGGAATTCAAGAGGAAATATTCAAATGAAAAAATTTACAATTATATTGATCTGTATTATGTTAATCGGTGTTTCTATAACATCAGCACAAGAATTGGTACCCGTGGGTTTACAGAAACAATTGTTGGTGGATGATTATGTCATCGCCGAAAAGGATAATATTGCTCGCGAGTTGGGCAAACCCAGAAAAATGGGCGTGGTTATGGGGCCTAGTGTGCCAACTGATTTTCATGCTACAAAACAATTCCCTGATGGTGTAGCTCCTAGGTCAGGCGGGTATTGGGAATTCGGTAGACGCCTTTCTGTTGTCTGGAATGACAATCGCCAGTGTTTCCAGATGCTGTATCGTGCTTCGGATGAGAATGTCACTGGTTATGCCGAGTCCAAGGACGGCATACATTGGACCAAGCCATTAATATCAGATGACGGAAAGAGTAATCTTATTACATCCCGTGGAAAAACGCAAGGCACCTTCTTTGAATCTTCGTTTATGATCGACCCGACTGTTCCTTGGGGCCATTCGGAAAAATTCAAAGCTGTTTATAATCCGGGTGCTCCATATGAATGTGCGGCTGCTATAGCTCATTCATCTGACGGCATACACTGGACGGGTTACAACGGAGGAAAACCAGCTACCGGAAGAGCGGCTGATACCTATAACCAAATACTGTGGGATCCTGTCGGGAAGCGTTATATGTTCCTTACCCGGACCGACTTGGCAGCTATAGCAGGTCTAAAGGAGTCACGTTCCAGCCGTATCATGGTGCATGCCAAGGGCAATGATCTTCTGAACCATCCGACAGCCTGGAAAACTCTAGCTGAAATCAATGTGGATCATCCTGACAATGAGGTAACCAAACAAGGGGTTCCGCTATATCAAATGGAGTCGATGTGTGCATGGGTTTATGAGAATATCTATTTCGGAATGATGCACGTTTTGACAACTGGGGATTTGACAGGATCGGGCTACAAGGTCTCGGTAGCAGATCCCGACAAGCGTCCTGAGGAAGATGTGCTTGATTTCTATATCGGGACAAGCAGAGACGGAAAGGATTTTGACAGGAGTTGGATCTATGCTCAAAAGCCTTTTGTCCCGCGTGGGCCGGATTACAGCTTTGACAAGGGCATGCTACAGCCATCTTCGGAAATCATTACCCGAGGCGATGAACACCTGATCTACTATACAGGCCAGTACACCCGGCACCATAGTCCCCCTGCGGCTCGTAAAGAGAGCGGCAAGGTCGGCCTGGCTATTTTGCCATTGGATCGTTTTATTAGTCAAGGAGCTGGGGATAAGCTGGGCACAATTACTACGAAACCATTTGTGTTAGAGGGTGACACGCTACAGGTTAACGTTGATGCTGGAGATGGCAGATTCTATGCTGAGATCCTTGATGCTGATGGTGAGCCGATTCCGGGATATACAGTTAACGAAGCGAGGATATTCGGCGGTGTCGACCAGTTGAGGTTGGAGCCGTGGTGGAAGGGTCAAAAAGACCTGTCATCACTTGAAGGTAAGACAATACGCCTGAAGTTCTATCTTCTCAAGGCGAAAGTTTATGCGTTTCAAATAAAATAGATTGCCAAGGTAAACCTCAGAATGATTATGCAATGATAAAAACTAGATACTCAATCCTTATCGTATATGTGCTCGCAATTTATTCATGTATTGGCCAAAGTGAACAAACAACCCGCACTAAGTATCTGCTTTTAAATAATAAAGTAATAGAAAAAGTTAAAAATACAAAGCTTACTGTTGGCGTTGTGAAAAAGCACCCCTCTAATCCCTTGTTTGTAGAAGATAAACCTTGGGAACAACGGTTTGATAATCTATATGGAAACGTAATATATGACGAGGAAGATGAATTATATAAATGTTGGTATAGTCCTTTCGTGATTGACAATTCAGCCAAAGGGATGTCCTTGAAAGAACGTGAGAAGGGTTATGATGCTCCGGATGAACGAGAGATGGCTATCTGCTATGCCACCTCCAAAGATGGAATCCATTGGGAAAAACCTAATCTGGGATTAGTTGATTTTGGAGGAAATAAGAATAATAATATTATTTGGCGTGGAAAAGGCCAAAGCGGAGATCATTGGGCAGGGCCTCATGGAGCAGGTGTTTTTAAAGATGTACATGAAAAAGATCCTAATCGTAGATATAAAGCTTTATTTAAAATTGAGGAATTATCTATAGGATTCTCCAAGGATGGTTTGCACTGGGACGAGTATCAGCCATGCGAAGGAGATGTGACGGTAGCGGGAGACACGCACAATAATGCTCTTTGGGCGCCAACCTTAAATAAGTACGTTGGTATTACACGGACTTGGGGGAGTATGGGAAGAGAGGTAGTCCGGGTTGAAAGTGATGACTTTATTCACTGGACAAAAGAGGAAGTCGTATTGGAAGGGCTGGATAAAAACCTGCAACCTTACGCTATGCCGGTATTTTATTATGGTGGCGTATATTTAGGATTAGTAGCTATTCATAATCAAAAAACAGACAGGGTGCATACGGAATTGACATGGAGCCCGGACACAAAAAAATGGTATCGTATTTCTCCCGGAACACCATTAATTCCTTTGTCCGACAAAAAATTGGATTACGATTATGGTTGTGTTTATGCATGCGCTTATCCTGTTTTCGAAAAAGATGAGATAAAATTATACTATGGTGGTAGTGATTGGTTGCATTTTGGATGGCGCAGTGGGGCATTGTCTTTGGCTACATTAAGGCCTGATGGTTTTGCCGGTTATGAAGCTCAATCTAAGATCGCGATGGTTGTTACTAAAAGTATTCCTTACGATGGAGGGGGTATCCGTATCAATGCTGATATAAATGAAGGAGGTCATATGATTGTGAGGGTGCTAGATGAGGATGGAAAAGCGTTAGCGAAAACAGAGAAGCTATCAGCTGATTTGATGAATACTGAATTGCAATTTGACAGGGAGATTAAGAATGGAAGCATCTCGCTACAGTTTGATTTCGTCAATGCAAAGGTCTATTCGTTTGATTTAGAAAAGTAAGCATACTTTATAACTTTGATAATATCGATGTGATAAAAACAAAGTAAACGTCCTATATTCGTCCCCCCGGGGTTGCTCCGTTGGGTTCGAGAACGACCGTGTTTCCGGACTGGTTGAGATCGTAGCCCGCTCTCCGGCCATGCAAGGATTGGTTTGGCAGGAGAGAAAGGGGTCAGTATCGACTCTATTTGATCGTTTCGATAATGACACCTCCGGTTGAGATGGCGTGGGATTTTGACGGTGAGGTGTCGGGATGCCAAGGGCCGATGTTCTCGTCCAAGGGTAGGTCGATCATTGCTTCCATGTTCTCGGATGCATGAGTCATTTCCGGGCCGGTATAGAGGGCGGTGGGGGTGAGTCGAACCCAGTCGATGAGACCTGCGAAGTGGGAGTCAGCTTCGCCTTGACCGTTCACGTCTCCTCCGATGATGAGGGGGAGTTGGTTGTCCTTCAATTCACCTTGGTGACTTGCGGAAGCGACGAGCTTTCCGTCGAGGTAGAGGCGGGCTTCAGTGCCGTCATAGACTCCGGCGATCTCGTGCCACGTGTCGACATTGAGGAGAGGCGTATCTGACAAGGCGTTCAGATATTCCCCTCCGATGAAGATGCTGAATTGCGGGCGCCCATCGGTGATGAAAATCCCGTATCCCGAACCCTCGGTCTTGGTGACAAGGCCGGTGCGCTCGGCAAAGGACTCTGCTTTGAAGCGACACTCCAAAGTCACTTCCTGGGTGACCTTGAAACGATTCGAAGGAATGGAAAGCGTCTGGGTGGTACCATTGAATCGAGCGGCTCCGTTGGGCTGGGCCTCGTTTTGGGTGAGTTGGAGGTCGAGGGGGACGCTGAGGGTGCGTCGTGGGATTTCGTAAGAAAACCCTTTGGCGAGGTATTCCGTATCGAGGTTGAACGATGGGCTGATGAAGCTGCCTTTGGTCGTATTCGAATTCCAGGAAAGGGCAAAAGTGAAGTCCTGCGACTCTCCTGGCTTGATGGTCGCGTGGTGGTGACCCGGCTGACAAGTGAATGCGGAGCCGGGCGTGGCTTGGGAGAGGACGGTGGCGATCGCACGGTCGCTGGGATTGGTGAGGGTCACCGTCACATTGTGCTGGCCGCCTTGATCGCTTTTGAGAGGGAGCGGCGGTGTGATTTTAACGGCTGAGCTCTTGACTCGATTCACCTGGGCAATGAGGTCGCCGGTGATTTCGCGAACGTCCAGAACTTCGCCAACGGGAACGGCGGCGAGAGAAATGCGGTCCTTGCGAACGGTGACGATGTCGTAGTGATGGAGGTAGCCGGCTTGCGGGATAGCTCCTGACTGGCCACCGCCGGTGGTCGCAAGTGTGACATACTCGATGCCATCGCGCGGGCCATCGTATCGCATGGTGTGAACATGACCGGCGAAAACGGCGGAAACATTGCCGGCTTCCTTGAGGCGTGTGTGAACTTTTTCCCAGTCGTCGCCATAGCCACGCCCTAGCCAGCGGGGGTGATGGAGGAAGACGAAGACGTGCTCGGCGTCTTTTGATTTGTTGAGAGTTTGATCAAGCCAGGTGAATTGCTCGGGGCTGATTTTTTGAGCGGCGGGTTTGCCAAAGGTTTTCTCGCCGGTGGCGGGATCACCTTCGTCGGAATAGAGAACAACAAACCAAGAGTTTTTGTGGGCGAAGGCATACCAAAGTGGACCGAAGTGCATCTCGTAAGCGGTTTCCATTTCGCCTTCGGGTTTCTGGGATTTGTCTTTTCCCCGCCAGTAGATGTCATGGTTTCCGGCGACGGGGAACCAGGGACACGCGAGTTCGTTCATGATGGATTTGAATTCCTTCATCTGTTTCATCCAAGCGTCCTCGGTGGAGTAGCCGTTGACGAGGTCGCCGACGGTCATGACGAAGTCAGGTTCGAGGAGGTTGGTGTCGCGGACGGCATCAGCGAGGATGGAAACTCCGCTGTCGGGCCCTCCGGTGCGGTCACCGAAGACGACGAAGGTGAAGGCGTCTTTTTGGTTGGGGAGGGGTAGCTTGACCTTACTCTTGCGCGAGGTGTCGAAACGGTCTGCTGTCGGCTCCACGGTTGCGTGTTTGTCACCATGACGATGGAGGTGATGGTGGTGCCCGATGTTGGGATTGATTGGGAGTGGGTCGGCGAGAGCGGCTGAAAAGGAAAGGCCGAGAGCGAAGATGAAAAGCTTCATGGCTAGGATACTGCCCATTCTTTGAAAAACTTCCCGATCTTTTTTCATGTTCGAAGGGACGGATTCAAAGAGACGCACTTTATGGCAAGATTCTTCTCGACGGGGTGCTGGGAGGCGTTTTTTGGTGGGTGAAGCGGCAAGCCGGAGCAGGCGGGACGGAGGGGGCAAGGGTATGAAAAAGGCGCGGTTTTCATCCCCGTGGAAGGGTTCCCATGAGAAACCGGTGATCTACCACTGTATTTCGCGGGTGGTGGAGCGGCGGTTCGCCTTCGGGGCGGAGGAAGCGAGCGGAGCGAGATAGACAGCCTGTAAGGCTGCCCGAAGGGTGGCGGCGGGTGCCGTCATCAAAAGGAACAGTTCCGGGCGCTGATGCGGATAATGAAGAGAGAGGAGGGAGCGGCGACTGAAAGTCACCGCTACGGTGGCGAAGATGCCGGGTGCGATATTTTACGGATGGGGCGGTGATCGGGAGCAGGGAATTCGAGAACGAGGCTTTTGACGGGGCGCGAGAGCGGTTTTCCGGGAAAGGGAAGGATGGCGCGCGGCCTCGACGTGCAGTGGAATGATCCGAAATCGCGTGATTAAGGAAATCTTCACAGCAAAGTCGCAGAGGTCGCAGAGGGTCGCAAAGCGGATCCTCTGATATCTGGTCTCTGTAGTCTTGATTCGATTTTGAAGTTTAGAGTTTAAGGTTTGAAATTTCAGGCTGCAGCCTCTTGAATCCGCCCGTCCCAGACCCATGGCACTGATCGTCCAAAAATATGGTGGAACCTCCGTTGGCTCCATCGACCGCATCCGTAACGTCGCCGCACGCATGAAGCGTACGCGCGACGAGGGGAACCGTGTCGCTGCCGTGGTTTCGGCAATGGGTGGAGTGACCGACAAGCTTATCGGCATGGCGAATGAGCTTTGCGATGATCCGGCCGAGCGCGAGTTGGATGTCCTGCTCGCGACCGGCGAGCAGCAATCGATTGCCCTAGTTTCCATGGCACTGCATGGGCTCGGGGTTGAAGCAGCATCGATCACCGGCAGGCAGGCGGGGATTTTCACCACCGGCAGCCATACTCGTGGCCGGATCTCGAATATGGATCCCTCGCTGATGAACCGCTTTCTGGAGGAGGGCAAGACGCTCGTCGTCGCGGGCTTTCAGGGCATCACACTCGATGGAATGGTCCACACGCTGGGTCGTGGTGGCTCCGACCTCACCGCGATCGCCGTTGCCGCCGCGCTCAAGGCGGATGTCTGCCAGATTCTCACGGATGTTGACGGTGTCTACACCTGCGATCCGCGCATCGTGAAGAACGCCCGCAAGCTGCCGGAAATTTCCTATGATGAGATGTTGGAAATGGCTTCTTCCGGCTCCAAGGTGATGCAGTCACGCTCCGTCGAGTTTGCAAAAAAGTTCGGCGTAATTTTCGAGGTTCGATCCTCACTCAATGATAACCCAGGAACACTTGTGCTAGAAGAACATCCCAACATGGAAAACGTTGTCATCCGCGGAATTTCGATCGAGCGCTCGCAGGCGCGCGTCACGATTTCCGGCATTCCTGATCATCCCGGCAAGTCAGGAAAGATCCTTGGTGCGCTTGCGGATGCGGAGATCAACCTCGACATGATCGTCTCGAACATTTCCAACGACGACCGCTCGAAGCATTCCTTCACGATGCACTCAAACGATCTAGGAAAAGCCCAGGCAGCGCTCAAGCCCGTCCTTGCAGGGCTTTCCCCCGACGCGAAGATCGAGACCGAGGCCGGGATCGCCAAGCTCTCGGCCGTCGGCATTGGCATGCGCTCGCATTCGGGTGTCGCCGCGATGATGTTCAAAGCGCTCGGGGAAAAGGGTATCAACATCGGCATGATCTCGACCTCGGAAATCAAGATCGCGGTCACGGTTGATGAGATCCACATCGAGGATGCGGCAAGAGCCGTCCACGATGTATTCGGACTGGATAAGGAACCGGTTTAGTCCAAGGAGTGGCTGCACTCTGCTGCCAACCGGAGCGCAGCGGAGATAGAGGGGCAGGAGAATTAGAACTCATCCCTTAAATAAGAACGGAGGAATAGGCTGGTTTTCAGGGCACTAGGGAAGAGTGCTTGGGTTGTTGGGCAGCAGAATGCAGCCCCTCCTTGCGCCTAATAAAGCTCCACGAGGTAGCCCTCACGGACTCCGCCGCCTTTCACGCGCACCCAGTAGAGCCCCCTGCCTGTGATGGGTTGCGGTTGGGGTTCGAAGTTAATTGCGTTCTGGTAGGTGGAAATGAACTCCACGGGAAGAGCTTTTCCGGGTATTTCTTCGCTGCTTGAGAATTTTTTTTGTGGGCGTTTTCGCAGCTTGTAGACCTCCACCTTGATGTCCGCTGTGGAAGGTGCTCTTTCCGTCAGATACAGTGACCAAGCATTGCCGTGCAGGTATTCTTTGGGGAAAAAACCTTTTCCCGGATACGCCCAGCTGTCTCTGAGTTTTTTTCCACCCGACGAGTCCATCGATATCATCCCGGAATACCGATCGGCCTCCCCGAAACCGGTTTTTCCCATAGGTGGATTCAAGCACCAGCGACGATGCCCGCGGGCTTTTCGGTTGTTGCTTCCACCATCGTTTATGTATTGCTTGACGCTTGCGAACATGCCTCCTCCGGCTGCGAGATTGCACAGGTTCGTTGAATGGCCGAGACTGTGTGAGAGCCCACCGTGCTTCTTGCATGCCTCTGCTGCGTCAGTGGCTTGCTCCACCATTTTTGGATCGGCCTCGACATCGTCGGGAACGCCACACAGGTAGCGGTACATGTTGAGTTGGTTCACGGTCTTCTGCTGATCGCGGTCGATGCCGTTCGGAGCGTCACGGCTTTTGATTTTCCTGAGGCGATCCCTGATCTCTTGCTTGGTCCTGGGGTAGAGACGGGACGAAGCTTCGCCGAGATGCTCCGTTTCTGGCTCTGCCGTATCGGGTTCCTCCGGTTCCCAGTTCTTCAAATAGGTAATGTCGGAATCGGAAAGGACACGGAAGGCGATCTCTGAGAGGCGGCCTGTTTTCCTCGATGCCACTGTCGTTTTTTCAAGGTCTTCATCGATGGCGATGACACGACCTTCAAACGAGCGTCCGGTCTTGTCAGTGAAAGTATGCCATTCCTCCGCTGCGTTCAGGGGAAGGGATGCGACCATCAGGCAGGCCAGATGGATGATGGGATTTTTCATTTGTCTTATGACAATATGGTGTGCTTGCGAATGATGGTAATCCGGTTTCATGCCTGCGATCACTCTGCGGCGATGCGGATCCTGGCGGAGGAGTAGTCGGGGGCTTCGGCGGAGAATTCCCATGCCCCGCCCGGCTGTGCGTCGCCTTTTGGGGGAAGCTGGATGGAGCCTTTGAGAGTGCCCTTGGTTTCGCTCATTCCTGTGGAGAGGCCAAGGATGGCGGCGATCAATTTGTCCGCATCATCGGGTTTGATGGCGATTTGGGGAGGCATGGGCACATCTCCCCAGACACCTGCTCCGCCGGTCTTGAGTTTGTCTTTCAGGTATTCGGAAGCATCCTTTTGGCTCCGGTATTTCATGGATACATTGAGATAAGATGGGCCGACGGAGGGTAACTCGACTTGGTGGCAGGCGAGGCACTGGTTGGCTTTCGCAATGTCCTCGATTTCAATGCCCAACTGCGGGCCGCCGGCGTCGTGACCTGTCGGCGGAATGTAGCGGGCACGAACGACTACTTGTTTGGCGTCTGGCGGTGTTGCGGAGCTGACCTTGAATTTCACCGTCTGCCCAAAGCCTCGCTGCTTCTTCGGGTTCTCGATCTCGATGGCGAGTTGAGGGAGATCCTTGGAGTGATCGAGTGCGATGCGGGCGAATGCGAGCGCACCCTTTTCGTCGCTTGCGACAGCGCGGACGTCCTGGTAGCTCCCGGCAGGCAGGGTAATGCTTGAGCCGCTGCCGAGTTTGCGTTCGGTGACTCCCTCGGTGACATACCAAGTGACGCTGAGCTTGCCGTTCTCCGGATCGGCGGCCTTGTCCACAGAGTAGCCGTTGGCGACGCCCTCGGTAGGCTTGATCGTGATTGTAGGCGGCTTGTTGCCGTCATCGGGGCGAAGGCGGTAGACGCCGCCGTTCGTGTTGAAATACCAGCCGGAACCGTATTCGAGGAGGACAAGTGAGCCGTCCTTGTCCATTTCCAGATCCATGGGATGGACGAGGTTATCGAGAAAGAGATCGAGCTTCTCAAGTTTCTCGTCGGCATCGAGTTTCGCCTTGAAGATTTTCCCGCGCATCCATTCGTAGGTCAGAAGCGTAGCGTCGTCTTCCTTGTCGAGGACGTTGTGTTTCCTGCTTTGGTCGTAATGGAATACCGGTCCGGCCATGGCGTTGCGTCCGCCTTTGCCCATGACCGGGAACTCCTTGCTGTCGCCATAGGTATACCAGATGAAAGCGGAGTGGGCGGGCGGCAGGGTTTTCAGGCCGGTGTTGCGCTGGCCGAGGTTTTCCGGGGCGGCGGGGTCGGTCATCTTGCCAACCTTGTTGTCGGCGAAGTTGCGGATCGGGTAGGGCTTGTTATCGGCAATGACGAATGGCCAGCCGTAGTTTCCTGCGGACTTCGCTTGGTTCACCTCGTCGTGGCCTTGCGGGCCGTTGTCCGAATTACCTCTTGCGTCCGGCCCGACCTCGCCCCAGTAGAGGGTCTTGGTTTTCGGGTCGATGGAGATGCGGAAGGGGTTGCGGCAGCCCATCACGTAGATCTCCGGGCGGGTCTTCTCCGTGCCTTTGGGGAAAAGGTTTCCAGCCGGGATTTCATAGCCGGTTTCGGTGGGCTTGATGCGGATGATCTTGCCGCGCAGGTCGTTGGTGTTGCCCGCGCTGCGTTGGGCGTCCCGCTCGGTGCGGCCGTCGCGGTCGTCAATGGGGGCGAAGCCGGCGCTCTCGAAGGGGTTGGTGTTGTCGCCTGTGGAAACGTATAGCAGCCCGTCAGGGCCGAACTCGACGGAACCGCCGTGGTGGCAGACCGTGTTCTCGCGTTCGGTGGGGATTTCTAGGAGTTTGAGTTCGGAAGCTAGGTCGATCCTACCGTCCTTCAGGGTGAACCTTGAGAGCCGGTTCGCGATCACATCCGCAGCGCTGTAATAAAGGAAGATGCGTTGGTTTTTTGTAAAACTCGGATCGAGCGCGATGCCCAGCAAGCCGTCCTCGCGGGCGTACTTGCTATTGGCATCGGCCTCTTTCAAATGTTCCACCGGGATGGTTCCGATCTCGAAGAGCCCGCCGGTTTGTGGGTTGACGCGCACCACCCGTCCTTCGCGTTCGATGACGAACAGGTTTCCATCAGGGGCGATGGCGACCTCCATCGGATCCTTGAGTCCGCCGACGATGGTGTCCTTGAGAATCGGAGCGGCGGATACGGCTGCTGTGAAGAGGGCGAGGAAGAGGGCTGGGATTGAGTTCATTGCGCTCGGGAAATGTGGCGTTTTCCGGGAGGAAGGCAATACTGTTTCGGCGGTGGCTCAGGGCATCTATAGTTCAGAAGTTGAACCGCAGATGACGCTGATTAACGCAGATTTGAAGGCGAATGGATGACCGTTCCTGGTTGATTTCATTCGGATGCGGCCATGGGGGGAGTCGGCTTACTTGGGATATCAATCTGATCTGCGTCGTTATGCCCTATGGGCTGCATCCGCGTTTATCGGTGCTGCCAGCTTACGCCTCCATCACCACGAGCAGGTCATCGGAGTCCACTTGGACTCCTTTTTTGACGAGGATTTCCTTGATGGTTCCGTCGTTGGGGGCGGAGATGGTGGTGAGCATTTTCATGGCCTCGATGATGGCGAGTTTGTCGCCGGCCTTGACCTCGGTGCCGGGGGAGACGGCGATCTCTGTGACCATGCCGGGTAGGGGGGCGCAGACTTGGGAGGGGTCGTTCGGATCGCCTTTCAGGCGGGCCGCGGTGGCGGTGCCTTCGAGTGATTTATCCACGACGATGGACTCGCGGGGCATGCCGTTGAGCTCGTAGAAGAGGGTGCGTCGGCCTTCGCCGTCCGGCTCACCGATGGAGATGAGCTTGATGATGAGGATTTTCCCCGGGTCGATTTCCACCTCGATCTCCTCGCTGATCTGAAGGCCGTAGAAGAAGGCGGTGGAGGGGAGCTTGCTGAGATCATCGTATTTCTCGCGGGATGCCTCGAAGTCCTCAAATACCTGCGGATACATGAGGTGGGAGTAGAGGTCGTCGTCGGTGGCGGGACGCTTCAGCTTCGCGGAGAGGTCGGATTTGGTCGCGGTGAGATCGATGGGCTCGGCGAGTTCGCCGGGGCGCTTGGTGGTGATCTTGTGGTTCGGGCCGAGGACGACTTTCTGAACATCGGCGGGCCATCCGCCATCGGGTTGGCCGAGGCCGCCGGAGAGCATATCGATGACGGATTCCGGGAAGTCGATGGAGCCGGGTTTGATCTTGGTGACATCGGCGGCCTTGATGCCGCGGGTGACGAGGAACATACACATATCGCCGACAACCTTGGACGAAGGGGTGACCTTGATGATGTCACCGAAAAGCTGGTTGACCTCGGCGTAGGTGCGGGCGATCTCACGCCAACGGTGGCCGAGGCCCATGGAGTTCGCCTGCTCGCGGAGGTTGGTGTATTGGCCGCCGGGCATCTCGTGTTCGTAGACCTCTGCGGTGCCGGCGCGGGGGGCGGAGTCGAAGGGTTTGTAGAAGTCGAGGACGTGCTCCCAGTAGTCGGAGATGTCGTTGAGCGTATCGAAATCGAGGTCGGGATCGCGATCCGAGGAGCCGAGGGCGGAGCAGACGGAGTTGAGGTTCGGCTGCGAGGTGGAGCCGGACATGGATGCGATGGCGAGATCCGCGATGTCGACGCCGGCGCGTGAAGCGGCGATGACCGATGCGGCGTTGAGGCCGGAGGTGTCGTGGGTGTGGAAATGGATGGGGATGCCGATCTCCTGTTTCAGGGCGTGGACGAGGTTGTAGGCGGCCTGTGGTTTGCAGAGTCCGGCCATGTCCTTGATGCAGAGGATATGTGCGCCCATTTTCTCGACCTCCTTCGCCTTCGCGATGTAGTAGTTGAGGTCGTATTTCGAGCGGGCGGGATTGAGGATGTCGCCGGAGTAGCAGATGGCGGCTTCGCAAAGGGATTTGCCGTGCTCGCGCACCGCCTCCATGGCGACCTGCATATTGGGCAGGTAGTTGAGGGAATCAAAAATGCGGAAGATGTCCATTCCGCTGTCGGCGGAGTGCTGGATGAATCCGGCGACGACGTTGTCAGGATAATTCGAGTAGCCGACGGCGTTCGAGCCTCGGAAGAGCATTTGGAAAAGGATGTTCGGCACCTCTTTGCGGAGGCGTTGGAGGCGCTCCCACGGGCATTCGCTGAGGAAGCGCATCGAGGTATCGAAGGTGGCACCGCCCCACATTTCCAAGGAGAACATTTCGGGAGTGCGAGCCGAATAGGCACCGGCCACTTTCAGCATGTCGTGGGTGCGCATGCGTGTGGCGATGAGCGACTGGTGGGCGTCGCGCATGGAGGTGTCGGTGATCAGGAGGCGTTTTTCTTCTAGGATCCACTGGGAGAATTTTTCCGGGCCGAGTTGCTGGAGGAGTGGCTTGGTTGATATTTGCTCTGACGAGTGGCGACTGAAAGTCACCGCTACGGGCGGAGCAGGGGGGATGATTGTTTCGAGGCGGTATCCCTTTGCGTGAGGGTTGCCGTTGACGGTGATCTCCGAGAGGTAGGCGAGTGTGCGGGTGGCGCGGTCGCGGCGTTTGGAGAATTTGAAGAGTTCCGTTTTGGTGTCGATGAGCTTGGTGTGCGCCTGGCCGGAGCGGAAGGTCTCATCAGCGATGATGTTCTCGAGGAAAGGGATGTTGGTTTTTACGCCGCGGATACGGAACTCGCGCAGTGCGCGGTCCATGCGCTGGCATGCCAAGGGGAAACTGCGGCCCATGGTGGTGAGCTTGACCAGCATGGAGTCGTAGTAGGGTGTGATGACCGAACCAGCATCGCCCGATGCGGCATCGAGGCGGACGCCGAAGCCTGCGGCGGAGCGGTAGTTGAGGATGCGTCCGTAGTCCGGGGCGAAGTTTTTCTCGGGATCCTCTGTAGTGATGCGGCACTGGATAGCAAAGCCGTTGCATGGGATCTTGTCTTGTTCGGGGATAGCGATTTCATCAGAGAAAAGCGCGTTGCCTTGTGCGACAAGGATCTGTGAGCGAACGAGATCGATGCCGGTGACACATTCCGTGACCGTGTGTTCGACTTGGATGCGGGGGTTCATCTCGATGAAGAACCAATCGTTTTGGTCCATGTCGTAGAGGAACTCGACGGTGCCGGCGTTGTCGTAGCCGATGCCCTTGGCAAGTTTTACTGCGGCATCGCAGAGTTCCTTGCGGATCTTCGGATCGAGGTGCATTGCGGGTGCGACCTCCACGACTTTCTGGTAGCGGCGCTGAACCGAGCAATCGCGCTCGTAGAGGTGGACGACATTTCCGTGCTGGTCGCCGAGGATCTGTACCTCGATGTGTTTCGCGCGCTTGATATAGCGCTCGAGGAAAACGGCGGAGTTGCCGAAGGCGTTCTCGGCTTCCGAGCGTGCCTCGGCGAGAAGGCCGGTGAGTTGGGAGGCTTTCTCCACGACGCGCATGCCGCGGCCACCACCACCGAACGCGGCCTTGATGATGAGTGGAAAACCGATTTCGTGGGCGACGGCAAGCGCCTCGTCGGGATCGGTGACAGGTTCCTCCGTGCCGGGGAGGGTGGGGACGTTGAACTTGTGGGCGAGGGCGCGGGCGGCGGTCTTGTCGCCCATGTTATCGAGCAGATCCGGCGAGGGTCCGATGAAAGTGATGCCCTCTCTGGCGCAGGCACGTGCGAAGTCCGGGTTTTCCGAGAGGAAGCCGTAGCCAGGGTGGATCATGGTCACACCCTTGGATTTGGCGAGTTTCACGATGCCTTCGTAATCAAGATATGCACCTACGGGGCCTTTCGAGGAGTCGAGTTGGTAGGCTTCGTCGGCCTTGAAGCGGTGGATTGAGAAGCGGTCTTCCTCTGCGAAGATGGAGACGGTGCGGAGGCCGAGTTCGGTAGCGGCACGGAAAATTCGGATCGCAATCTCACCGCGGTTGGCGGCCATGATCTTTCCGGGCTTCGTTGGGTTTGAAGGCATGGGTGGATTCAAGCCGCCTTGCCCAAAATTTCAAACTCCAAAATGAAGGGCGATCAAAGATCGTCACCACGGCTATTTCCCGATGCAGAATTGGGAGAAGATGACGTCAAGGAGGTCTTCGGTATCGACCTTTCCGGGGATTTCGCCGAGGGCGTCGAGGGCTTCGCGCAGGTCGATGGCTGCGAATTCCGGGCTGGAACTTTCCTCGGTCAGGAGGTCGATGGCGGCGGTGAGATTGGTGCGGGCAAGGGCAAGCGATGCCTGGTGGCGGGCGTTGATGGCGACCGCGTGCTCACCGAAGTCGGCTTCGGTGAAATGCAGGGCTGTGTGAATTTTCGCCGAGAGTTGGTCGAAGCCATTCTCGTCCAGGCAGGAAATCCGGGTGGCCTCCACACCCTCCCAGGAAGGGTGTTCGCCGAGGTCGGATTTATTAAGGATTAGGAGATGGGCGGCGTGGTTGGTTGGATAGATCGCTCGCTCCGGTCGGGGCTGCGAGGAATCGGCGATTTCAAGGAGCAGATCCGCATCCTCGATCTGGCGGACGGTGCGCTGGATTCCCTGTGTCTCGACGATGTCTTCCGATTCACGGACACCTGCGGTATCGACGAGGCGTAGCGGAATGCCGCCAAGGTTGATCACCTCCTCGATGGTGTCCCTGGTGGTGCCTGGGATGTCAGATACGATGGCTCGGTCGAAGCCCAGGAGGCGGTTGAGTAGGGATGACTTGCCGACATTCGGTTCACCGAAAATGACGGTCCGGACGCCTTCCCGGAGGACGCGACCCTGATCTGCGGTGGCAAGCAGGGAGTCGATGGTTTCCAGGATGCCATCGATACGGCTGCGCAACTGGGTGGCGGTCTGGGTATCGATGTCCTCGTCGGGGAAGTCGATCCATGCCTCCAAGTGGGCGAGGATTTCCAAAAGTTCGTCGCGGGCGGCGGTGGTGCGTTTGCCGAGAGTTCCCTCAAGCTGGGAATGTGCTGCACGGATTGCGAGGCGGGTCTGGGCGGAGATGAGATCCATGATGCCCTCCGCCTGGGTGAGGTCGAGTTTGCCATTGAGAAAGGCACGCTGGGAGAACTCACCGGGGGAGGAGTGGACGGCGCCGCATCCGAGGAAGCGCGCAAGGACTTCCCGTGTAACGAGGATGCCGCCGTGTCCGGCGAATTCGACCGTGTCCTCGCCGGTGAAGGATTTTGGCGCGAGAAATACGGTGAGAAGCCCGTCATCGATGACAGAACCGTCCTTGTCGCGGATCTTGCAGCGCCGCGCGAGGCGGGGCATTGTGGACGAGGCGATTCCACGGCATGCGATGTCTGCGATTTCCAGCGCCTTTGGGCCCGAAATTCTCACCAAGGAGATTGCGCCGACGCCGGGAGGGGAGGCGATGGCGGCGATCGTGGAGCTATGAGCCGAAACCATGCGAATGCGTTTGGGCGCTACTCAGCGGAAGCTGTTGCGGGTGATTCCTCACCCCCGAGGCCGAGGAATTCCCAGCAGATGAAGCGCTTGATCTCAAGGACGGGGCTGTCCTTCCGGCCGGTCCACTCCAGTTCCACGGTTGCCGTCCGGGTGACCGGGGAGCCCTGCTTGGTGCCCCGCCAGTTGATGACCGAGAGTTCCTTGCCGATTTCCGAATCGAGCATGACATTGACACGGGTCGAGTCATTGAGGTTGGCTGGATCAACGATGCGGTAGCTCCGCGAGCTGGCGACACCCTGGCCTTTTTCGGGGACGTCCTCGACGATCAGGATGCGGAAAGTTTCCGGTAGCCCTACATCGGGGAGCTCTACGAAATTCTGGAAAGTGCGGTATTTTGTCTGAGCGAAAATCTCCCAATCGAGCTTGAGTCCCTCACCGGTGCGTTTGAAGAAGGCGTGGACGCGAACCGGTTCCAGTGAGAAATTTCCGACCCGTGCGACGGTGCTCAGCAGGATATCCGCCTCTTCGAGGCCATATTGTACTCTAAGCGGCGCGAGCGGGCGGAAGAACTCCCTGAGAGAGAACTGCGGGGGTTGGTCGTAGGTCAGCATGAAAAGCCCTCGTTTTCTGTCCTCTTCGGAAAGCTCTTGGACGGAAAATGAATCTGCGGGGGTGTCCTGGTCATGGATGACGACCCCGCCGTAAAACAGCTCCATCCTTTCGAGGAGCTCTGCGGGATTGTGGATGTGGGGCATTTTCTCCGCGACGCTGGTGCCCGCGATGAATTTGGTGAGGACATCGTATGCATCCGATTGCCAACCGATGCGGATATAATTTGCTTCCCGGATGTCTCTGTCTTCGGGGCTGCCGGTAACGTCAGGGGCGTCGATGTTTTTCCCCATCTGGTTCGAAATGTAATAAACGCCAGCTCCACCGGCGAGAATGAGGGCGAAGAGTCCAAGCATCGCTGGGATGATCCCGCTGGATCGTTTTTTGCGAGTCGATGGGGCGGCCTTCGGCGGTTTTATCGCGCCATCGCGCCGCGGAGGGATCACGGTCTGCTGGGGAATCGCCGCTTCGGCAGGAGTTGCAGGCGCTGGCTGTTCTGGGGCTTGGGTTTGCGTGGGGGAGGGAGCGGGTGCCGCAGCTGGCTGTGGGGTAGGTGCGGGTGCTTGCTGTGCTGGAGCCTCGCCCGGCGGGGGTGGGGAAGTGATCGTTACCTGGCAATGCGGGCAAGGGCCCGTGGTTGAAGCTAGGGAAAAAGGAATGACGATGCGACCATTGCAATGCTGGCAATGGAAATCACGTTCCTGTGGGGTTTGGGAGAAATCTGACATATGTGAAAATTTCGCAGTCGGCATAGTTTAGTTACCTGAAATGACGATGTCAATGCAGGCGGCAGAGTGCCTCTGAAGAGATTATTTTTGGTGCGCTCTTCCGGCTTGCTCCCCAAGGCGGCGGCGACTAGCCTGCGCGCCCCACAACAGCCATATGAAACCTGTCCACATTTACGACACAACCCTGCGCGACGGTACTCAAGGCGAGGGATTTCAACTTTCCGGCCTCGACAAGCTCAGGATCGCGAAACGACTCGACGAGTTCGGAGTGGACTATATCGAGGGCGGCTGGCCGGGGTCGAACCCCAAGGATGTGGAGTTTTTCCGCGAGGCGAAGAAGCTCGAATTGAAGCACGCGAAGCTCGCCGCATTCGGATCGACCCGGCGTGCGAAGGTGAAGGTGGAGGAAGATCCGCAGGTGAAACTCCTGATTGACGCGGAGACTCCGGTTGTCACGATTTTCGGGAAGAGCTGGGAACTTCATGTTACCGAGATCCTGCGCACCACGGTCGAGGAAAACCAGGCGATGATACGCGATACGGTATCCCATCTCGTGGCGAACGGCCGCGAGGTGATCTACGATGCGGAGCATTTCTTCGACGGCTACAAGGACGGCCCGGAGCACGCGCTTGCCACGCTCAAGGCCGCTGCTGATGGAGGAGCTGGGTGCCTCGTGCTTTGCGATACGAACGGCGGAACCCTGCCTGCTGAGATCGCCGAAATCTGCAACGCAGTTCGGCAGCATCTTCCCGATACTCCGCTCGGCATACACACCCACAACGATTGCGAACTCGGTGTAGCAAATGCCGTCGCCGCCGTGCAGGCTGGGGCGTCTCATGTGCAGGGCACGATCAATGGATACGGCGAGCGCACCGGGAACTGTAACCTGACCTCGGTGATCCCGATTCTGCAGCTAAAAATGGGGATAGAGGCGGTGCCACGCCTTGAGGATCTCCGGGAGCTTTCGTATTTCGTGGACGACGTTTCCAACAACCCGCATTTCGCACGGGCCGCGTTCGTCGGGCGCACCGCGTTCGCCCACAAAGGAGGTATGCATGTCAACGCCGTCCAGAAGCTCGCCCGCAGCTACGAGCACATCGTACCCTCAAGCGTCGGCAACGAACAGACGATCCTCGTATCCGAACTGAGCGGTCAATCGAACATTCTCCTCAAGGCCGAGCAGATGGGCATGCCTATTGAGAAAGGTGCACCCGAAGCGGCGGCGATTCTCGGCAAAATCAAGGGTCTGGAGAATGAGGGCTATTCCTTCGAGGCGGCGAGTGGATCGCTGGAGTTGCTAATTCGCAGGGAACTTGGGAACTATACGAAACCTTTTGAGGCGAACGAATACCACACCAGCTTCAGGCAATACCGCGACGGTCACAAGCCGGTCTGTGAGGCGACGGTCAAAGTCAGCGTGAAAGGCGAGACCGAACTCATGGTGTCGGAAGGCCACGGTGTGGTGAACGCCCTCGACATCGCCCTCAGGAAAGCACTCCTGCCGTTCTATCCGGAGATCGCGGAAGTGGCGCTGGTCGACTACAAGGTGCGCATTCTCGAAGGGCATGACGCCACCGCGTCGAAGACCCGGGTGCTCATTGTTTCCGGCCACGGTGGGGAAAGATGGGGCACTGTCGGTGTCTCCGAAAATATCATCGAGGCGAGTTGGCTCGCCTTGGTGGACGGAATTGACCTGTTCCTGCAGCGCAGGGGCTGATCAGCGTTTGTCCCGTGCACGCTCGACCGGGTCGTCGCGCCACATCAAGAGCGCTTTCAGCACGTCCTTGAAATCGCTTCGGAGTTCATGGCTTTCTCGCTGGATCTGGATGCTTTCCTTGTTCACCTCGTGGCAGTCCACTTCCTTGGGCTTGCCGTCTGAAGATAAGTCAGGTTCGGGCGCCGAGACATGAGACTCGAGGTTTGAGAGGAGATCGATGACATCCGCGTGAAGGCGCTCGAGGTGGTCGCAGAGCAGGGTGGCCTCCTGCGAAAGGTGATCGGCGTCCGATGCGAGGGCGCTGCCTGCGGCTTTCAGTTTGAGGCCGGAGGCGAGGTCGCGAACCCGGGCGCTCAGGTCGATCCACGAGTGGTCGAGATCCCTGTCGATTTCCTTGAAACTTTCCTGAAGGTTTTCGCTCATACGAAGGCAATATGGAGGTGTTCTGGTCGAAGGCAAATGGGGATACTGCTACGGTTGGATCCTTTGCCAGACTTCGTTGCGTCGCATGAACTCGGGGGTCCATGGCGGATCGTAGAAGGCGAAGAATGTCGAGCCGGCGGGTTTGAGTTTGTTTTCTGAGATGAGCTTGGCGAGGGCTGCGGAGGCCTTGTTGCGGCTATCTTGCTTACTCCATCCCTCGAAACGGAGGACGGCAAAAGTGCCGCCGGAGATTTCGGTGACGGCGAGGCCATCGCCGTCGGGCGCAGGGGCTCCCTTTTCGGCGACCTTTGCGGGCAGCATGAAACTCATTTTTCCGGTGGAAGCGGCGTTTTCCTTTTCTGCGTCCTCCATGAAAACAGGGGAGGTCATGGCGATCTTCTGATTCGCTTCGTTCTCCCCGCTGATGTACTTGAAGAGCTTGCGAAATGAGTCGTTGCGTTTCCCCATGTCTTTCATCGGGGCGGATACGACCTTGATGGCTGCGTATTTGCGGACTTCGAAATTGCCCTCCTTTTGCAGGGTTTCGTAGTCGGGTTTCTCGATGGCGCAGGAGCTGAAAATGCCTCCCATTAAAACGATCAAAACCTTCATGATAATGAAGGCTCGATTCGGAAAGCGGAATTTCAAATGAATTATTCGCCGGTTCCGTTGCGGATGATTTCTAGGAACGATTGTGGGTCGAGCGCTGCGCCGCCGATGAGGGCGCCGTCGATGTCAGGGCAGGCCATGAGCTCGGCTGCGTTGCCGGGTTTGACGGAGCCGCCGTATTGGATACGGATTTTTGCCGCCGGCTCGGAGCCGTAGAGATCGGCGATGAGGGAGCGGACGAAGGCGTGAGCTTCCTGCGCTTGTTCCGAGGATGCGGTGACGCCGGTGCCGATGGCCCAGACGGGTTCGTAGGCGATCACGATGTCGGAAAGGTCTTTCTCGGAGATGTCCTTGAGGCCTTCTGTGACTTGAGTGCGGAGGACGCTTTGGAGTTTGCCTCCCTCACGTTGCGCGAGGGTTTCGCCGATGCAGAAGATCGGTTTGAGGTTCGCTTCGCGGGCTTTTTTTATCTTCGCGTTGATGGTGGCATCCGTTTCACCGAAAATGGCGCGGCGTTCGCTGTGGCCGAGGATCACGTAGTGGACGAAGAACTCGCGCAGCATCAGCACGCTGACCTCACCCGTGTAGGCTCCGGAATCGTATTCCGAGCAGTTCTGCGCGGCGATCTGTATCGCGTGGGCGTTTTTGCCGGGGTTCGAGTTGTGGAGAAGGTCGGCGAGTTTCGGCAGGCAGACGAACGGTGGCGCGATGACGATGTCTGCGGGGAGGTTGAAGCCCTGGGTCTTGGAAAGGAAGGATTTCACGAAATCTTCCGTTTCGGAGGATCCCTTGTTCATTTTCCAGTTGGCGGCGAAGATTGGCTTGCGTGACATATAGCGGTGAGGTTTGAGATTTGAGCTTGGAGAAGATCAGGCTTCGGAAAGAGCGGCGACGCCGGGGAGGGTTTTGCCTTCGAGGAGTTCGAGGGAGGCACCTCCGCCAGTGGAAATGAATGTCATTTTGTCGTCGAGGCCGAATTTATTCACGGCGGTGACGGAATCGCCGCCGCCGACGATGGTGACGGCATCGGATTTCGCCATGGCCTCGGCGATGGCCTTGGTGCCGTGGGCGAAGTTCTCGATTTCGAAAACGCCGACCGGACCGTTCCAGATGATGGTTTTCGCTTTTGCGATTTCGATTTCGAATTCCTTGATTGCGACATCGCCGATGTCGATACCTTCCCAGCCGGCTTCAACGCCGCCGCCTTGGCCGTAGATGCCGGTGACCTGGGTGGTTGCGCCGTCCTTGAACTCCTGGGTGATGCGAGTGTCGGCGGGCAGGAGGAAATCCACGCCCTTTTCCTTGGCCTTCGCCAGGATGCTGAGGGCTAGGTCGAGCTTGTCGGCCTCCACGCGGGAGTCGCCGGTCTCGTAGCCCTGAGCCTTGCGGAAGGTGTTCGCCATCGCGCCGCCAATGAGGAAGGCGTCGGCCTTTTCCATGAGTGCGGAGATGGCCTGAATTTTATCGGAAACCTTGGATCCACCCATGATCACGAGGAACGGGCGCTCGGGGTTCTGGAGTTTTACCTCAAGGTATTCCAGTTCGCTTTCGATGAGGAATCCCATTGCTGAGGTGGGGATAAATTTGGTGACACCTTCCGTGGATGCGTGGCCGCGGTGGGCGGTGCCAAATGCGTCGTTGACGAAGATCTGCGCTTCGCCAGCGAGGCTCTTGGCGAATGCTGGGTCATTGGCCTCTTCCTCGGCGTGGTAGCGGGTGTTCTGCAAAACCAGAACTTGCCCGGGTTGGAGGTTTTTCCTCATCTCAGCGGCTTCCGATCCGACGCAATCAGGGGCGAGATCGACATTCTGGCCGAGGATCTCAGAGAGGCGCTTGGCGGTTGGTGCGAGCGAGTATTTCGGATTGGCCTCGCCTTTCGGGCGTCCCATGTGGGAGCAGAGTATCAGTTTCGCTCCGCCTGCGAGAAGGTGTTTGATCGAAGGAATGGCCGCCTGGATGCGGGTGTCGTCGGTGATTTCTCCGTCCTTGAGCGGCACGTTGAAATCGACGCGCATGAGGACCTCCTTCGAGGAAACGTCGAGGTTGCGGATGGAAAGCTTAGGCATGGGCGGGTAGATGCACTAGGAGTGCCAAGGTGTCAAGGTTCTGGGGTAGGCGGCGGCGATCCGGTATAATCAGCTTCAAAATGGGTTCTGGAGGCGAGACGCCTCTTTCACGGCCTGCCGCGAGACGCGGCAGCTACGTTGCGGGAACATCGACCCAGCAGCCTTGCTGGTGGGATTTGATGGAGAGTTCTGCGAGTTGGACGCCTTTGGCGCCTTCGCGGAGTGTCCATTTGAAGGGGGCGTCGACGGCGACGTGTTTGAGGAACATTTCCCACTGGATCTTGAAGGCGTTGTCGAAATCGAGTTGGTCTGGGACTTCGGTCCAGTTCGCGTAGTAGTCGATGGGAGAATCGATGTCGGGATTCCAGATCGGGCGTGGGGTTACGGATTGGTGCTGTGCCCAGCATTTGCGGAGGCCGACGATGGCGGAGCCCTCGGTGCCATCGACCTGCATGGTGAGCAGGTCGTCGCGGCGGACGCGGACGTTCCATGAGGAGTTGAACTGGCAGGTGACGCCGGTGTCGGTTTCAAAAAGGGCGTATGCGGAATCGTCTGCGGTGCAGTCGTAGGCTTTGCCCGCCTCATCAAAGCGCTCGGGAATGTGGGTGGCGGCCTTGCAGAAGACGCGGGTGACTTTGCCGAAGAGGCTGTCGATGACGTAGCGCCAGTGGCAGTGCATATCGACGATCATGCCGCCACCGTCCTCGGAGCGGTAGTTCCACGAAGGGCGTTGGATGGGCTGACCTTGGTGTTCGCCGGTGAAAACCCAGTAGCCGAACTCGCCGCGGACGGAGAGGATTTTACCGAAGAATCCCTGTTCCTTGAGGAGTTGGAATTTGCGGATGCCGGGGAGCCAAAGCTTGTCTTGGACCGTGCCATTTTTCACGCCCGCTTTTTCGGCGACCTCGGCGATGCGGAGAGCCTCCGAGTAGAGGACTGCGGTGGGTTTCTCGCAATAGATGTGCTTGCCTGCGGCGATGGCACGTTCAAGGAAGGGAATCCGGTGAGGGGTGCCCGAGGCATCGAAGAAGATCTCGTTGTAGGGATCGGCGAGCGCTGCATCGAGATCTGTGGAGAAACGCTCGACTCCGTATTTCTTTGCGAGGTCGGAGAGCTTGTTTGCGTTCCGGCCGGTCAGGATGGGGTCCGGCATGAGGCGGGAGCCGTCGGGGAGGAGGACGCCACCCTGCTCGCGGATGGCGAGGATGGAGCGGACGAGGTGCTGGTTTGTGCCCATGCGTCCGGTGACGCCGTTGAGGATGATTCCGATTTTTTTCATAATACGATAAACTTTAAATTTTAAATTCTAAGGGAAGAGTTTTCAACCTCGAATGCGCACTGAGTGCATTCGCGGTTAAAGGTTTTTGGTGGAGGTTAGGATCTTTTGGAGGAACTCGTGTTGGTTCATTGCCCAGTATTTGCGGGAGAATATTTCGACTTCAGTGAGGCCGGTGAATCCGCTGCTACGGATCATTTCGAGGATGCGTGGGGTGGCGTTGACGCCTTCGCCGGGCAGGCCACGGTCGAGGAGGGGGTGGTCGAAGTCCGGTTTGAACTCGCAGATGTGGAAGGCGAAAAGGTGGCCGTTCTGCGCGCAGGATCTAATTTCAGCCTCCAGGTTGGTTTCCCACCAGACATGGAAGGTGTCGACGGCGATACCGACGAGGGGATGGTTGATGCGTTGGGCTAGGAGATTTGCGTCGCGTAGGGAGGCGACCGCTGATCGATCACCTGCATACATGGGGTGGAGCGGTTCGATGGCGAGTTTGATGTTCGCGGTTTCGGCGTGGGGGATGATTTCGCGGATACCTTCCTCGATTTGGGTCAGGTTTTCCTCGGGGGACTGGCCGGCTGTTGCTCCGCAGACGAGGACGATCATGGGCAGGCCAAGGGCATCGGCTTCGCGGATGGCGGAGAGGTTGGCCTCGATCCCCGTCTTGCGATCGGGAGCGGATTTCCCCGTGAAAAACCCACCACGGACAAGGCAAACCGGCGTGAGGCCGGAATCCGCCATGTGGTTCCTGACCTTTTTTAGATCCTGTCCTGCGACCGTCTCGCGCCAGATCGAGATTCCGCCTATCCCGGCTTGTGCGTAGTTCTCTATGCACTCGTGGATGGACCAGGGCTGATTCGTGAATGTATGGATGGCAAGATCGGAGGGGAGCATGGCGTGGATGGGTTCGGCTGGATTTCAGGACGACTCGCCGACCATCAGGCTACCGGCTATACGGACGATTTCTTCCGGAACCTTGTGTTCGATGATCTGTGACTCGAGGGCGGAGGCTGCCGTGCTGGCAAGTTTACCGATCGGCATGCTCACGGTGGTCAGCAGCGGGCGGGAAAGTTTGCGCAATGGGGAGTTGTCAAAGCCGGTGACGGAGACTTTCGCCGGGATGGGGATGCCCAATCGATCCACTTCGGTGACGACCACGGTGCCGATGATGTCGTTGGCACAGATCAGGGCGTTGTATTTTTCGGCAATGGAGCGGACGGCTTCGGTGGTGATTGAGGAAGTCCCGTCGAAGTGGAAAGCGTCGACGGTAGCATCGAAGGGCAGGCCGTGATCGGCGCATGCTGCCACCATTCCAGCGAGACGCTCTTCGCCGATCTGCCCGAGTCCGTCCAGGGAAACGAATGCAGGCTTAAGATCCCGGCGCCGCTGTTTCAGGTGCTCGACGATGTCAGCGATTCCTTTCGCATTCTCTGAGGCGACACACGGGAGTCCGGAGATCTCGCGGTTGAGGACGACAAACGGAGTTCCTACGGTGCGCAATTCATTGAGGGTCGATGTAGTCGGGCGGTTGAATGCGAAAATGAACCCATCTAGGTCGCCGCCTTTCTTATGTGGGTATGGCTTGAATTTTGGGGAAGCCGTCTCGCAAAGGAGATTGATCCCACAATGTTTAAAGCCGGAGCGGATGCCCTCGATGAGGGCTGCCAGATCATAGAAAAGGGCGCGCTCGGGTTCCTGGTGGCGGGGTAGAACCAGTTTGATGTTAAGGATCGCGCGACCTCGGTGGCGGCGTATGCTGCGCTTTTTGTAGCCGAGCTGCTTGGCGGTTTCATTGACCTTCTCCGAGAGTTCGGGGCTGACGATGCGGGATTGGTTCAGAGCGCGCGAAACCGTCGCGGGGGATATTCCAAGCGCCTCCGCTATGTCTGTGATCGTTGTCACTGGGTGATTTCGTAGGACAGTCGTTTCGCGCAATCTGCAAGTATCTCGGCCTCCCAGTCCGGGCGTGAGGCAGATTTTGGATGTGTGAGTGGCGATGGGCAGCGGCCGATCAGGTTCTGAAAAACCGCGCAGGAGTGCTTGTAGGCGGGAACCGGTGCGCGGAAGGAAACGTTGCCGAGGTATTGGATCGCATCGGTGAGCGCCGCATACCTCTCGTCGCCCTCGAGCCAGTATTTGTCACGCAGTGCGAAGAGCTCCGGGCAGAAGGCGGCGAGGCCGAGGAGGTAGTCGGAGCCGTATTCGGTCATGTCGATGGCCAGGTCGTTGCCGGTAAAGATGCGGAAGTCGGGTCGGATCTCGTCGCGGATTTCCAGGCGCCTGAGTTCCGTTCCGCGATCCAGGGACGAATGTTTGATTCCCTTGAGCGAAGGGATGCCGATCAGTCCCCGGATGGTTTCCTCGTCGAAGATCATCCCGTTCGGGGCGAACATCGAGCCGAGTTCGAAGCCCATCACAGACTCGTAGCCTTCGCAGACCTGCGAGTAGAGATTCACGATTTCGGACGGTTTCCAGGCATGGAAGCGGGTCGTCTGAAAAAGGATAGGGGTGCCGCCGTGGGAGACGATTTCATCCATCTGGGTGCGGTAGAGAGAGACCAGATCGCCATCGAGGCCTTCTACGAAAACGCCGGCGATGAAATCCCGGCGGCCTGCGATGACCTCGGCGGTGAGCTTGAGGATCAGGCTGCGTTGCTCCGGTTCCAGATAGTTCGCGTAACCTGTGTCCATGTTCACCGCGCAGCCAAGCCCCGCATCGGTGGTGCGGGCGACGGCGGCTTGGAACGAATCCGTGGAAATGGATCCGTCTTTCTCGAAAGGCAGCAGGCAGGCGGCGTAACCCAGGGTGCGGCGGGTTAGTTTTCTCGCTTGGTGGCGTGAGGCGATCGTCATCGCTGGAGTATTTGCGTGCAAACAATGATTGAGCAAGAGCAAAAATGCCGAACATGTTTGCTGGGAGATTTTTCCACCAACGGAAAAGATTCTAATACGATAGTGAGTGTTCTGTGATCATCCGTTTGACTTATCCGGCGCATTGGGAATGATCGCCGCATGTACGAAGCATCCGGAAAAATCAAACTGATCAGCGACACCCAAACCTTCCCTAGCGGGTTCTCGAAACGTGAGTTCGTCGTGACGACTGGGGACAGCAAGTATCCGCAGGATCTGAAGTTCGAGGTCGTGAAGGATAAGTGCTCTCTCCTCGATAAATACAAGGAGGGGCAGGAGGTGCAGGTAAACTTCGACATCCGGGGCAACGAATACAACGGGAAGTATTATGTGAACCTGTCCTGCTGGAAACTTGAGGGGAAAGGCGGCGGAGGTGGGGACGAACACAACCAAGAGACTCCGGATGTCGCCGAGCCTTCGCCGGCGGATCTCAGGAAGGACGACGACTTCGACGACGACGATATCCCGTTTTGATTCGAGGAGGAGCGGCGTGTCTCTGACCGCCAACCGAAGCGAAGCGGAGATGGAGGGGCGCGATGATCAAGCCCCATCGCTCAAATTTGGACTGGGGAAATGGCGAGGCCAGTGCAGGCGCTCAGAGAGACGCCTCTCCGGTCGCCATTTCGGAGCCGATGCGGGCGTAGAGCTCGGTCTGCTGTGCGGAGTGTTCGAGGAGGTCGGTGGATAGCTTCACATTTCCCGGCTCGAAGATTGTGATCGTCGAGGATCCGCCGAATGCGAAGTAGCCCTTTTCCTGCCCTTTTGCGACGGATTTTCCGGGGATGTAGGTCTGGTTGATCGAGCCGACACAGGTTGCGCCGATCTCAAGGATGAGAATGGTTCCGAACTCTTCCGTTTCAAGACGGGTGAGGGTTCGTTCGTTGGTCCAGAGGTAGGCGAGCTTTTGTGCGAGCGCGATGGGGGATACGGAAAACAGAGGGCCGGGGATGGTTCTCGTTGCTGAGGGGATTCCTGCGGCTGGGAAATGGAAGCGGTGGTAATCGACCGGGCAGAGCCGGGAGAGGACGAGTGAGCCTTTGGCGAATTTTTTCGCAAGTTCCGCGTCGCCGAGTAGTGCTGGAAGATCAAAGGTCTGGCCTTTCACGAAGAATGAATCAATTTCGGAAATGTCCGGAAACCCGAGGTGGCGGCCGTCGGCGGGGAAAACAACCGGGGCGGGATCGATGGGGCGGGCTTCGGACTTGAGCTTGCGGTAGAAGAACTCGTTGAAGCTGCGGAAGGATGAAATTGGATCCGCGAAATCGGCGGGATCGAGGCCGTAGCGCTCGATGAACGGGGCGATGCGTGAGGCGGACTGCGGCTTTGACATACGTGAGCCATACCATTTCGAGAAGCCGTGGCGTTTCACCAGGGCGTGGAGGGAGAGTTTGCCGAGGGGCGATCCGTAGATCCAGCGGAGGGAGGCCTCGCCGTAGATTTTCTCTGTCTCGGCCTTGCCGCTGTGGCGGTTGAAATATCGGATGGTTTCCACGTGGGGCAGTGAAAAGGCGGAGGCTTGCGAAGCCAAGGCTGAAGATACCTGAAATACCCGCCCTGCCCCGGCGTATAGTGGGGTGATTGAACTTGCGGGCATGGCCGTCCGCGACTATCTCCTGAAAAATGAAAGCTTTCTGTCCCATTGTGATCCTTGTTTGCCTGATGACCATTGCCTGTGAAAGGAATGCGGCTACGATGTCCGTGGAAGAGACACGCACCACGACAACCAAGGACGGATCGCCGAAACTTTTTGCAACCAGCGACGAACGTTTCCGGAATGCGCAGCCGAGTCCGGTGAAGGGCGATCCGCCGGAAAACTGGTTGGTTCTCCCCGCAAAGCAGTTCCGCGAGCTGAACTACCGCTTCGGCGAGTCCGGCTCCGGTGAGGTTTATGTCTCGCTGGCCTCGGGGTCGGTAGGGGACAACGTCAATCGCTGGTTCCGCCAGTTCGGGGAGGCTGCGCTTTCGGCCGCGGATCTCGAAAAGCTCGCCCGTATTCCTATCGCCGGAACCGAGGGCGTGTGGGTGGAGGCAAGGGGTGAATACGCAGCCGGAATGGGTGGTGCTGCGGCGCGCCCCGGGCAGGCGCTTGCGGGGGTGATCTCGCAAGTGGGCGGCAGGTTACTGACGCTGAAAATGATCGGCCTCGAAGCGGAAGTGGAGGCGGAGAAGGATTCGCTAAAAGCCTTTGCCGCGAGCCTGGAGCTGACGCGGTAATTACGGGAAGAAGCTACTGAAATTTTATAGGATGGATAAGAAAACCAAGACAACGCACGCGCCCACCGGCAAATCTCTATTCCGGAAGGTTTATGATTTCCTTTCGGGATTTCATCTCGCGACGGTGACGCTTCTGCTTTTATTGCTACTCACCTGGCTGGCGACGTTGGAGCAGATTGATCACGGCCTCTATCCCACCCTGAATAAGTATTTCAGCTGGAAATCGTGGTATTTGATTCCCGACATGGTTCCGGAAATCAATGGCAAGAAGCTGCCGATTTTCCTTCCCGGTGGTTATTACGTCTGCGCGCTGCTGCTGGTGAACATGATCCTTGGCGGTATTATCCGGATCCGCAAGGGACCCAAGCAGATCGGCAATCTCATTTCGCACTTCGGTATTATTTTCATGCTGCTGGGAGGCGGCGTGGCGCACCATTTTTCCGAACGTGGAAACATGGCCGTCAGTGAGGGAGAGACAAGCAATGTGGCGGAGGATTACCACGAATATGTGGTCGAGGTCAGCGAGGTGAAGGACGGCGAACGCGAGGAATTCCATGTGGTTCGCGGGGAATACCTGACCGACCTGAAAGGCGGGAAATCACGGATTTTCGATTTCGAGGGGATTCCGTTCTCGCTTGAGATATCCGGTTATCTGGTGAACTCGGTGCCCTCCAACCAATTGGAGAGGCCGCGCCAGAAAAACGAGCTTGTTGCCGACGGTTACTACCTGGAAGAGATGCCGGGGGAAGTGGAAACGGAGCGGAATTTTGGCGGGTGCTATGCGCGGGTGATTTTCGAGGGAGGTGAGAAGTCGGATCCGTTTATCATGGCCGGAGCGAGCTATTATCCGTTCACGGTGCGCGACGGCGACAGGGTTTTCACCATCGACATGCGCAAGCGGCTCTGGGTGATGCCATTCGAGGTGAAGCTTGATACGTTCACTGCGGATTTTCACCCGGGCACTTCGATGCCGGCGAAGTTTGTCAGCGATATTCGCCGTCTGGAGAATGGGCAGGAATCCAAGTTGACGATAAGCATGAACGAGCCGATGCGGTATGAGGGTCTGACCTTCTTCCAGGCCAGCTACGGCCCGCAGGGAGCAAAGCCAGGTGATCCGATGTATTCGGTGTTCGAGGTGGTCAAGAACCCCGCGGACAAATGGCCAGAATACAGCCTCTACGTCGTTGCGTTCGGGATGTTGGTTACTTTTTTGACAAAACTCGGAGGCCATCTCGGTGCCTCCTCAAGGAAACGGAAAAATGCAGAATAAAAAATCAAGGTGGGGCAGATGGGTCTTCGCCGTTCTGGCTCTCGGGGCGATGGCGGTGGTCTTCGTGAACATGTTCATCGACAATATGCCCAAGGGCGAGGCGCAGAAAGTCGAGGGCTATGAGCCTTGGGAAGAGGAGACAGTGGAACTCGTTGAATCCCTTCCCGTCCAGGACGGGGGGCGAATCAAGCCGCTCTCGACCTATGCGGGCTTCCAGATGCTCGGCCTGCACGGTGCCCGCTCGATGAAGGTTGAGGGGGAAGGAGGTGAGGTTTCAAAGCTGACCCCGACGGAGTGGCTGATGGACACCCTTTTTCGCCCGGAACTCGCAGTGGATCTTCCCACTTTCCGTGTTGATAATTCCGACGTGCTTGAGGCAATCGGCGTCGAGGTAAAAGGCCGTCGCGACCGCTACAGCTACAACGAGATCGGGCCCGGCCGCGACAAGCTCATCGAGCTGGCGCAATCCTACGAGCCGATTGTGAAAAAGGAACGAGATCCGGTGCAGCAACAGACGATCGACCTCGCCTACAACATCCGGAATTATGAGAGCATGATGTACTACTTTTCGTTCGCGCGGACCGGAGTGGTTCTGCGGGGATCGGGAGGGGAGAGGCAGCCCGACCAGCGAGCGGATTTCAGCGCGGTGATGACCACTGCGCCACAGTTACGGAGGCAAATCGCTCGTTCGCAACAGCAGGGCGAATCGATCGATGAACGGATGCAGGATATGCTCCAACAGGTGTTGATCGGTGCGAACTACGCGAAGTTCGGGCTTTTTATCTTGCCTCCGAAGAGTGCGTCCGACGGAACCTGGCTGACCTCTGGGAATACCATCATGGATGTGATGACGACTCAGTCCAAGGATACTGAAACCGCCATCGGTGACATCGGTGCGCAGGAAACGGCAGTGCGCTCGGTGTCGATTTCGGAGAAGGAGTTCCGTAAGCATTTCGGTGAATTCAAGGAACGCGTTGTGAAGCGCGCGAATTCGCGTGGTGAATACAAACGGATCGGGATGGAGGTATCCTACTTCAAGCGGGACTATTTTCTCAATGCGATGGTATACTTCCTCATCGGGTCGCTCTGTGCGCTGGGGATGTGGGCGTTGGGTCGCGGGAAAACGGGCAAATGGCTTTCGTGGGCGACGCTTGCCTTTACTGTCGTTGCTGCGGGTTATTGTGTCACCGCGATCATTATCCGGTGCGTCATTATGGATAGGCCTCCGGTGGGAAATCTCTACGACACGGTGATATTCATCGGAACCACGGGTGTGATCTTCTCCTTGCTGGTGGAATGGATGTCGCGGAAACGCTTCGCGCTGGGTCTTGCTCCCATCCTCGGCACCGCCCTGATCCTGCTGGCCCGCCGCTATGAGGTGGGTGATGCGGGCGATCACCTCAATCCGCTGGTCGCCGTGCTGGATTCGAATTTCTGGTTGTCGACCCATGTCATTACGATCTCGCTCGGATATTCCGCCGGATTGCTTGCCGCGATGCTCTCCTGCGGATACGTGCTGATGCGCGGGCTGAACCTCGACGGAAAGAACAAGGATCTGCGCAAATCTCTGACCAAGGCGGTATACGGCTGCCTCTGCCTCACCGTCTTCCTCTCGCTGGTGGGCACTGTGCTCGGCGGCATCTGGGCGAATTATTCCTGGGGTCGTTTCTGGGGCTGGGACCCGAAGGAGAACGGGGCGCTGATGATTGTGCTTTGGACTCTGGCCATCCTTCATGCACGCCTCGGCGGCATCTTGAGGGAATGGGGGCTTCACTTCGCCTCAATTTTCACCGCATGCGTCGTGGCATTCTCATGGTGGCACGTGAACTTCCTCGGTGTAGGTCTGCATAACTATGGATTCACCGCTGGCAAGGGAACGATCTGGATCTTCTACGCAGTGATGATGACATTCATCCTCTTCGGCGCGCTGGCGATGCTGGTCGAGAGGTTGTTGAAGCCGTCACCTTCTCCGAAAAGTACCGAGGAGATCAAGGGTCTTGAAGCCTAGGGACGATGGATTTTTTCGGGGCCGATCCGGATGAGAACCTGCTGCCGTGTGACGGCGAGGCATATTATCACGGCTCGGTTTTCGGCGAGAGCGAGTGCGAAGAGATTCTGGGTTCGCTGATCGAAGGGATCCCTTGGAGGCATGACCAGGCCGTGATGTTCGGGAAACGTATTGTGACGGCGCGGAAAGTGGCGTGGTTTGCGGACGGCGGGGTTTCCTATTCGTATTCCGGAACGGTGAAGCGTGCGCATCTGTGGACAGAACTCCTGCTGCGGCTAAAAAGTGCGGCGCAAATCCGAACGGGAGCGACCTACAATTCCTGCCTGCTGAACCTCTACCACGATGGTAGCGAGGGGATGGGTTGGCACAGCGATGATGAGAAGAGCATCGAGGTGGGGAGTTCGATTGCTTCGCTGAGTTTCGGCGCGGAGAGGAAATTTTTCTTCAGGAACAAGGCGACGGAAGAGAAGGTCTCGGTAATGCTCGAGAACGGTGGCTTGTTGAATATGAAGGGAGAAACGCAGCGGTTTTGGCAGCATCAGCTGCCGAAGACGAAGAAGGTGGACGAGCCAAGGGTGAATCTAACGTTCCGGAGGATGAGTTAGTGAGCCGACTCTTGAGGCCGCTTTGGTGTGGCTGTATTTTTTCTGATGCGACGCCTCGGACAGCGGCTTGAAAAGCCGCGCGCCTATGGATCAGTGCCCCTGGTTGCGCTTTTTCGGTGGCTCCCATTCGCGGCGGCGGCGGGAGCGGCAGGAGAAAATGACCGGGATTCCGGGAGCCGGATGGGCTTCGCGGAACTGGTTGGTCAGGTAGGCCTGGTAAGAATCCGTCATAAGATGCTTGTCGTTGACGAAGAGCACAATGGTCGGCACGGGGATGACCGTGTATTTCTCGTTGAGAGCGGTGGTAGTGTAGAAAAGCTTGAGTCGCCTCGTCTTGTTGTCGGTCGGTGGCGGGTTCTTCGCCATCGATGCCTGAATGATGCGGTTGAGCTTGCCGGTGCCGGGGATGTCCTGCGCACTTTCTTTGATCGCGATGGCCTTTTTTAGGACGTGGACTGTGGAGTCTCCCGTTTTCGCGGAACAGGCGACGAAGGGTGCGTATGAAAGGAAGAACAGCTCGCGTTTCACGTGATCCTCGGCCTCGGCAACGCGAGCCTTGTAGTCTGCACCTGGGTGGTAGAGGTCGAACTTGTTGAGCACGACCAGGCAGGGCTTTTTCTCATCAAGGATGAGCTGGGCGATCTTGCGATCCTGGGCAGTGACGCCGGCCGCCAGATCGATGACAAGGACGCAGAGATCGGAGCGGCGAATGGCCTTTTCCGAACGGATCGCGGAGAAGACCTCGACCGAGTTGTCGCGCTTGCCGCGGGGGCGCAGGCCGGCGGTGTCGATGAGAGTGAAGGCCTCACCGTTGAAGGTGTAGGGGAGGTCGACTGCATCGCGGGTTGTGCCGGCGATGGCGGAGACAATGGTGCGTTCGTCCTTGAGTATTGCGTTAATCAGGGAGGATTTTCCGGCGTTCGGGCGGCCGATGATGGCGAGCTTGATGCCGACCTTTTCGACGACCTCCATGATTTCCGCATCCTCGGTGGCAAGGGGCTCGAGCACTTCATCCATTCGGTCGATGAGCTCGCTGAAGTTGCGTCCGTGCTCGGCGGAGACGAACACGGAGTCGTCGAGGCCGAGGCTGGTGAAATCGGAAAAGGACGACTCGTGCTTGTCGTGGTCGACCTTGTTGAGGACGAGCAGAACCGGAGGCTTGGCCTTGCGGAGTTTCTGCGCCAATGCTTGGTCGATAGATGTCAGCCCCTCCTGCGCATCGACGAGGAAAAGGATAAGGTCAGCGGTCTCCATCGCGATATCCGCCTCCATGGCGACCTGCTCGGCGAAGCCGTCATCGAGCGTTGCGCCGATGCCGCCAGTGTCGATGAGTGTGCAGGGATGGCCTGTGATTGTACAGGGAGCAGCGATCCGATCCCGGGTTACTCCGGGCTGGTCGTGCACGATGGCGATTTTCCTCCCGGCGAGGCGGTTGAAAAGGGCCGACTTCCCGACATTCGGGCGACCTACGATGGCTACGGTGGGCATGGTCTTGAAATTCTAGACTTTAAATTCGAAATTCTAAATGAAGAAGCTTCACAAAAAAGAAAAACCCCGCCGAGTGGCTTTTGAGGGCCGTTTGGCGGGGTCAACTCGAACAGGGATGGCGGAGCGGACGGGACTTGAACCCGCGACCTCCAACGTGACAGGCTGGCGCTCTAACCAACTGAGCTACCGCTCCATCCCGTTCGGGTGGGCGGGAAGCTATGGAGAGGTTGCGGATCGTGCAATCTCTTTTTTGGATGAATCGCATTTTTTTTTTGTATCTGGATTGGTGTGGGGGCGTTCGGGCGGTTTTTGGCTTTTCCCTGGTGGTACCTGATCGTAGTTTTCAACGTGATCTTCGGGGGAATGGAGCTGTGGTTTGATCCGCTGGCGCGCAGCGGGCCAGAGGCGATGGCGGTGGATGAATGGCTGCTGGAGCAGGGGAAACAGCCGGTGCTGCGCATCTACCGGTGGGATGGTGCCTGGGGCAGCCTCGGATATTTCGGAAAACTCTCCGAGGCGATGGAGGGGCTGCCGGGTGTCGATTTGGTGCGCAGGTGGACAGGTGGAGGCATCGTTGACCATCGCGATGACTGGACATACAGCCTGATCGTTCCGAGGGATCGCGAAGTGGCGCGGATGAAGGGCGGGGAAAGCTACCGTGCGATCCACTGCATTCTGCTCGAAGTCCTCAGGGAGGAGGGCGGTGCGCCGGGTCTTTCCGCAGGAATCGCGAAATCCGGGGGCATGTGCTTTGAGAACCCGGTCGAGCACGATCTGATGGACGGAAAGGGCGCGAAGCTCGCCGGCGCGGCCCAGCGACGCGGCAATCTCGGCCTGCTGCACCAGGGTTCCGTTGCGACGGGGGGTGATTCGCGCCTGCGGGGGGAGCTTTTTGCGGAGCGCCTCGCGAGAAGCTGGTGGGAGGCGGATCATGTCGTCGACGAGGATAGGGTGGCCGCTCTTGTTGAGTCGAAATACGGAAAGAAGGAATGGCTGGCTCGGAGGTGAGCAGGCTTGACCGGCAAGGGGGGAAAACTTACCACAGTTCATGCAGCCGATTTATGAGGGAAAAGCGAAGCGCCTTTGGGGAACTGATGACGCCACAACCTTGAGGATGGAGTTTAAGAATGACGCCACCGCTTTCAACGGGGAGAAGAAGGCCAGTTTCGAGAGCAAGGGTCGACTCAACAACGCCATCAGCACCCTGATCTACAAATATCTCGAAAGATCGGGCATCCCGACCCACTTCGTCCGCCAGATCGACGAGACCAATGTGGAAGTGAAAAGGGTGGATATCCTGATGGTGGAGGTCATCATCCGGAATGTCGCAGCGGGTAGTTTCTTGAAACGCACGGGAATGGAGGAAGGGAGAACCTTCTCCGCGCCGATCATCGAATTTTCCTACAAGAGCGACGAGCTCGGCGATCCGCTCATCAACGACGACTACATCCGCGAAATGAGTCTCGCCACTCCTGAAGATCTCGCCTTCCTCCGCGAATCGGCGCTTAAAGTGAACACGATTCTCTCCAGTTTCTTTGCCGAGGTCGGACTGAAGCTGGTCGATTTTAAGTTGGAGTTCGGCAGGCTCGTTTCGGATCCCTCGCAGATCGTCCTCGCCGATGAGATTAGCCCGGACGGCTGCCGCCTGTGGGATCTCAAGACCGGCGAAAAAATGGACAAGGATCGTTTTCGCAGGGATCTCGGCAATGTCATGGAAGCCTACGAGGAAGTCCTCAAGCGCCTCACGGCGCGTCTCGAATCCAACTGAAACATCCTTATGAAAATTGCAGCCCTCCTCGCCGCCTGCCTACTTACCGCCTGTTCTGGGCTGACTGAATCGTTGGTCGTGAAACAGTTTACACTGCGGGATCAGGACACTCTCAAGGAGGGTGATCCCATGGTTCGCAACGAGAAGATGCGTCGTCTCTACGGAGCGGTCAGCCTTGAGGAGCGGAAAAGCAAACTCGGCCAGTATTACACCGCGCTTTGGAGCGCTGATGCCGGCGTAGAGAAGGAGATCGTGTTCAGCTACCAGCAGGGCGGCAGCCGCATCAAGAAAATGCGCAGCAGTATCCCCGTCGGTACTTCGGAGGGGAAACAGGAATTTGCGATCATCGGCGACGACTATTTCGAGAACGGCCGAGTGCTTGCCTGGAAAATGGATCTCCTCGTCGGCGGGGAAACGATCGCCTCGAAGAAATCCTACCTGTGGGAGTGAACTCTAAACTCTAAATCTTAAATTCGAAAAAGACGGCGGCTCAGGTTTACGTAAAGGAGAGTTCATCTTCCTTCGGGTTTAAAATTTAGAATTTCATAATCGTGCGCATCGAAGTCCTCAACACCGGCACCGAACTTCTCCTCGGTAATACACTGAACACTCACGGCGGATGGTTCGGCCGCCAGCTCTTCACCATGGGGCTGCGCATCGCCCGCCAGGCGACGGTTCCCGACGGCGATGCGATTCGCGAGGCGTTCGAGGAAATGGTCGTCCGCGCCGATGCCCTGCTCATCACCGGCGGCCTCGGACCCACGAGCGATGATCTGACCCGCGAGATTGTTGCAACGTCCCTTGGCCTGGAGCTCCATCAGGACGAGCAAGCGTTGCGGACGCTGGAGTCGTTTTTCGCGCTACGAGACAAGCCGATGGTGCCCGCGAACCTACAGCAGGCGCTCGTTCCCACCGGGGCTGATGTATTGCCCAATCCGAATGGCACCGCGCCCGGCCTTTACCTCCCGCCACGCATCAACGGTCTTTCGAATTGCGCGATCTTCCTGCTCCCCGGTCCGCCGCGCGAGCTTTACCCGATGTTTCATGAGGAAGTCGCACCGCGGCTCCGAGCCCTGTCCGGTGTTGCTGAAGTGGCTTCCGTCAGCGAGCTGAAATTCACCGGCATAGGAGAAAGCGATTTTCACCAGGGTATCGATGATGAACTCGCCGCTACCGAAGGCCTGGAATATGGCTACTGCGCGCATATGGGGGAGGTCGATCTCCGCCTCATCGGGAAAGCTGAAATCGTTGTCTCCGCGCGGATTTTGGTTCTCGGAAAATTTTCCAAATACCTCATCAGCGATGACGGCTCGACCATCGAGGCCACTGTCATTCGTCTGCTCCGGGAAAAGGGTATGACGCTTGCCACCGCCGAGAGTTGCACCGGCGGCCTTATCGCCAACCGGCTGACCAACGTCCCCGGTTCCTCCGAGGCGTTCACCCACGGCTGGGTCACCTACGCGAACGAAGCCAAAATTGGTCAGCTCCACGTGCCTGCGGAAACGATAGATATCCACGGTGCGGTATCCGAGGAAACCGCCCGCGCCATGGCGGAAGGTGCGCTTGCAGAAAGCGAAGCGGATCTCGCCGTCTCCGTTACCGGCATCGCCGGCCCAAGCGGCGGGACTGAGGAAAAACCTGTCGGCACCGCATGGCTCGGCCTCGCCGCAAGGGGAGGCCAAACCATCGCCCTGAAAGTTTACCACCCGCGCAACCGCAAGGATTTCAAACAGTCCGTCGCCCAATCCGCCCTGGACCTCGTCCGACGGCAGCTCGTTGGCGGGTAGTCCTATTATCTCTGCCTTTCTCATGAAACCCTCTTCCTTAGCGGCTTAGCGGGAGCTAGTCCCCATTCCCGGATTCGCAAATGATGCGCCTCTCCTCGCCGCTGAGTTCGCGGTAGCGGCGGGGGAATTTCTTCCAGCCGAAGCCCCAGCGCCATGGGGTTGGCAACCACGGGGTGCCTCCGATCCGGACTCCTGCGTAGACGAGATTCGCTGTCAGCGGTTTACCTTCACTGCGGATGCCTTCACGGAGTTTTAGGTCGGCCTGTTTCCGTTCGTGGCGGGTGCCTCCCTGCCAATAGGTACGGTCATGGTCGAGACAATGCCGTTCCCAGAGATCCGGCACATCCGGCGTGCCTTCGGGGAAGCAGCTGCATCCGTCGGAAACGAATGGTGCGAGTTGAGGAGGGTTAGCGGGCTGGCAGCATGCCACGAGGAAAACGGCCAGAATAGGAATAGAGAGTTTCGCGCAAAGCCGCAAAGGCGCAAAGGAAGAGGGCTTCATCAGGAGAATAGTAATATGCACTGGAATATCGATGCGAATGGTTTCTGTTATTTTCACGTCCAAGATCAGCCCTACCCCGACCTTTGCGCGAGCCTGTCTGAAATGCGTTGTTTACACACCGGCTCAGCGAGTGTTTGATTTCGCCAACACCATGAACATCAGAACCCGTCTTCTCTCGCTACTTGCCGTTTCCAGCATGTCCCTGCTCGGGGCGGATCCGATGGAGCCCATCGATCCCGGGAAATTCGCGGAACCGGTGAAGGTTGCCTGCGTGGGCGACAGCATTACCCAAGGGGCCGGGGCGCAGGGAAACCCCTACCCGAAACAGCTTCAGGCTTTGTTAGGCGAAAAATGGAAGGTGGGAAACTTCGGAGTCAGCGGGCGGACTCTGATGGACAAGGGAGATCATCCCTATATGTCGGAGAAGGCTTACCAAAAAGCCCTCGCGATGCTGCCGGATGTGGTGATCATCATGCTCGGAACGAACGATACGAAGTCGCAGAACTGGAAGTTCAAGGATACCTTTTCCGCCGATTACACGAAACTCGTTGCCTCCTTCCAAGCGCTTGAAAGCAAGCCACGCGTCTATGTGTGCCGTCCCTGCCCGGTTCCCGGTAAAGGGAATTTCGGGATCACCGAGGCGGGTGTCCAGGAGCAGATCCCGCAGATTGACAAGCTCGCCAAGGGCATGGGTCTCGGAGTGATCGACATGCACGCGGCGCTGGAGGCGACTCCGGAGCTTCTCCCGGATCGAGTCCACCCGAATGCAGCCGGAGCGGGGAAAATGGCCGAGGCGGCATTCAGCGTGCTCACTGGCAAGAAGGCGGGGGAGTGAATCACGGCAGGGACACTGTATTTCCTCCGGGATCTCACTGCCGTGTGGGTGAGGCGGACTGCTAGATTTTTAAAGTGGGCTGACCGAGCCGGATCAGCCCTAGCGTGTGAGAAACACCGATAAAAATCACACCCTGGGTGTTTTCAGAGGAGCCAGTTGTGGAGTGTGATTGTGAGAGAGTGGGTGAACGGAGTGTGAAATTCAAATGGCTGGATTCATTTCTCTGGGAATTCCACCTTGGAGTGGAGCCGGGATTCTGGAGAATGAGGCAATGAGAGGGACGGGCAGCGATTGGGAAAGCAGCAAGGGGATTGCGAAAGCGATCCTGTATGACAGGGGGATGCGCCGCAAGTGGCTGGGTAGGTGGCTGATGGTTACGATTGGCTGGATGGCGGTGGGGCTGTGGGTGATCGACGGATGGCTGGGTGACCAGGCGTGGAGGTTTCTCGTTTGGTGGGGAGTCTGTGCGGTGCTAGCTTGCGTGCTGATGATTTTCGCGCTCTACGATGCGCTGGCGGTGATGAGGGAAGAGCGGAGTGGAAGAGGAGGGGGGTGAGAGAGGTAGGGGCTGAGGAGAATTTAATCTTTCCCCCCGCTGACCCACTCCTCTTCCAAGCAGTCCTTCGAAAATGTGTATTGGCAAGCAGTGTGGATGGCGGCGAGTATGGGCGTGATGAATGATCCGAAGTCGGCGCAAAGGCCGGTGATTTACCAACTGCTGGTGCGTACCTTCGGGAATACCGAGACGGCGCGCAAGCCGGGCGGGACGCTGGCGGAGAACGGTTGTGGCAAATTTTGCGAGATCAATGGGGCGGCGTTGGATTCGATTCGGGAGATGGGTTTCAACCACATCTGGCTGACCGGGGTGATCGAGCAGGCGAGCGGGACGGATTATCCAGGCAGGCCTGCGGATCCGCCGGACATTCTTAAAGGCAAGGCTGGTAGCCCGTATGCGGTGCGGGATTACTTCGATGTGTGCCCGGATTACGCGGTGGACCCGGAGAACCGGATTGCGGAGTTCCGGGGGCTGCTGGCGCGCTGTCGGCAGCACGGCTTCCGGGTGATCATCGATTTCGTGCCGAACCATGTGGCGCGGAGTTACAACTCGGATGTGCGCCCGGAATTTTCCTTCGGCGAGGGCGACAAGCGGGATGCATTCTTCGACCGCGACAACCATTTCTACTATCTTGGTGAGAACGATCGGGGAGGTGAGGCGCCGCTCAAACTACCGACCTCTGACATGCCCGGATGCACGGGACTGTTCGAGCCGGAAACGGATTTCGGCAGGGTGACGGGAAACAACGCGATCACCTGGTCGCCCTCAATCCAGGATTGGTATGAGACGGTGAAGTTGAATTACGGCCACGATTTCACGAAAGGCCGGACGACCCAGTATCTACCCGGCTCGGATGAACCGATGCAAAATGTGCCACGCACTTGGCAGACAATGGATGAGATTATCGGTTATTGGCAGGGGATGGGCGTGGATGGCTTCCGGGTGGACATGGCGCACATGGTGCCGATGGAGTTCTGGAGTTGGGTGGTGAAACGGGCGCGGAGCCGGGATGCGGATGTTTTTTTTATGGCGGAGGCATATGACGGAGATCCGGCGAAGCTGACCGATGCGGATGTGTTGGACGAGCTTCTGAAAGCCGGTTTCGACGCTGCCTACGAGCACCCGAGTTACAAGATCTTGCAAGGCATCCACGAGCAGGGAAAATGGGCGAACGACATCGATGGCGAGACGTTTGGCGGAGAGCATTTCCATCGCTGTATCCGTTACCTTGAGAATCACGACGAGGTGCGCATCGCGAACCCGCGGCATTGGGGTGGGGCGGGGATGGGTGCCGGAAAGCCGGCGGCGGCGGTGATGTTCGGTATGAGCCAGGCGGCGATCATGCTCTACTCCGGGCAGGAGGTTGGCGAACCGGCGATGGGCGAAGAGGGATTCAGCGGAGATGACGGGCGGACTTCGATCTTCGATTACACATCCATGCCGGAGTTTAAGAAATGGGTGAACGGCGGGAAATACGATGGGGCGGGACTTTCTCCAGAGCAGCAGTCGCTGCGGGAATTCTATGGAGAGCTGATCGCGGTGCTCAAGGAGCCGGCGTTTGAGAAAGGTGAATTCTACGGGCTGAACCACGCGAACAAGGAGAACCTTGCCTTCGGGCGGATCGGCGACGAGACGGTTTCCGGGCACTGGCTGTATGCGTTTCTGCGGTATGACGGGAAATCTGGGCAGGCGTTTCTCTGCGTGGCGAATTTCCACGCGAAGGAGGGGCTGACAGATGTGAAGGTGATCATTCCGGATGATGCCCTGCAATTCATTGGGAAAGATTCCGCGAAGTCGTTGTCCTTTATGTGTAGGCTGGGAGATGACGCAGTGCTGAAGGCTGAAACAGCGGTGTTGCCGGTTGCGGGGCTTTCCATCGGCGATCTGCCGCCGTTCGGGGCGCGCTATTACGAGTTGAAATGAATCCCGGCGCGGGTTGAACTGGCGGCCATGGATTTCGAAGCGAAAGCGCGGGCAGTCATCGGGATGGAGGCGGAGAGCTTGCGTGAAATGGCTTCACGTATTGGCTCGGGTTTCGGCGAAGCCGTGCGCCTGATTCAGGCGTCCCTAGAGGCGAGGGGCAAGGTGGTCATCGTCGGGGTGGGGAAATCCGGGAACGTCGGCCACAAGATCGCCGCGACACTGAACTCCACCGGAGCGACCTCCGTGGTGCTCAATTCGCAGAACGCCCTGCACGGCGATCTCGGTCTGCTTTCGGATGGCGACATTATCCTCGCGCTCTCCTATTCCGGCGAGACGGACGAGTTGCTGGGATTGCTGCCGTTTCTCCGTAGCTTCGATGTGAAAGTGATCGCTCTCTGCGGGAAGGCGGATTCATCGCTTTCACGCTCCGCTGATGTGTCACTCGATACCTCGGTGGCTCGGGAGGCGTGCCCGATGAATCTCGCCCCGACCTCATCTTCGACGGCGATGATGGTGATGGGCGATGCGCTTGCGATGGTGCTTCTGGAGTCGCGCGGATTTTCAGAGAACGACTTCGCCCGCTACCATCCCGGTGGTTCGCTGGGGCGGGCGCTGCTGCTGAAAGTCGGCGACGTGATGCGCCGCGAGGAGAAGATGCCGACCGTCCACGTATCCGCACGGGTTGTCGATGCCGTCGCCGAGATGAATCGAAGTCGAGCGGGTGCCTGCCTGATTCTCGATGAGGGCGGGATGCTCACCGGTATTTTCACCCATGGGGATTTCGCGCGCGGCTATGAGAAGGATGCTGGTCTCGGTACGCTGCCGGTAGCCGATCTGATGACTCGGAACCCGATTTCGCTGACTGAGAATTCGCTAGCGGTGGAGGCGGTGAAGAAGGTCGGCGAGAAGTGCATCGATGACATCGTGGTGGTCAACGCCGAGGGCAAACCGGTCGGCCTGATCGACGCCCAGGATCTCGCCCGACTGAAACTTGTCTGAATGGAAGAGATCGACATTGCCGTTATTGGTGGAGGACCGGCGGGTCTCAGGGCGGCGGAAGTCGCCGCAGGGATGGGGCGATCGGTGACGATTTTCGATGGCAAGCCCTCGGTCGGTAGAAAATTTCTCGTTGCCGGGAAAGGGGGGCTCAACCTCACTCATGACGGATCGTTGGAAACGTTCGTTTCAAACTATCATGGAGGCCGGTCTTGGTCATATTTGATAAGGGATTTCGACAACAGCGCACTGCGTGATTGGTGTCATGAGCTCGGATTGGAAACCTTCCAGGCATCCAGTGGTCGGGTTTATCCGAAGGCGCTAAAAGGTGCGCCAGTGCTACGGGCGTGGCTGGCGCGATTGCGCGAACTGGGTGTGAATATCTGTCCTCGCCATCTTTGGGCGGAGCTTCTTCCCGGGAAGATTCTGCGTTTTGAAAACGGCGCGGAATTCCGCGCGAAAGCAGTCATTTTCGCACTCGGTGGCGGCTCATGGCCGAAGACTGGTTCCGACGGTGGGTGGGTCGAGAAATTTCAGAGGATGGGAATAACCTGCAAGCCGCTGGTTGCATCGAACTGTGGCTGGGAGTGTAATTGGGGGGCAGAAGTCCTCGCTGCGGCGGAAGGGATGCCGATCAAGAATATCGTGGTGAAGGCCGGGAAAACGACCGTTTCTGGTGAGCTTCTTGTCACGCGCTACGGATTGGAAGGTGGTTCGATCTACGCGCTTGGCAGGGAACTTAGGGAGATGGAAGCGCCGGTTATCCACATCGATTTCAAGCCCACATTTTCCTGTGAACAACTTGTGGACAAGCTTGGTGAGGTGTCCGGGGACATGATCAAGGCGGCAATCCGCCGTTGGAAGCTCAGCGCGGCCGCAGCCGCGATCCTTGCCGATAGGAAAGCCGCCACTCCTGCTGAATTGGCGGGCTTGGCGAAATCCTGTGGGATTCCCTTGAATCAGCCGCGCCCCATCGAAGAGGCGATCTCCTCCGCGGGTGGCGTCTTGTGGGAGGAGCTCGATGAGGATCTAATGCTCAGGAAGCTCCCCGGCGTGTTTGTCTGCGGAGAAATGGTGGACTGGGACGCACCGACCGGTGGTTATCTGCTTCAGGCGGCGTTCGCGACCGGCACGCGGGCGGGACGGGCGGCTTCAGGATCGTAATGAAGCAAAGAGAAATCGTCACCTTCGAAGCCGAACGCGGGAACGCACGACTCCAGTCGCGCAAGCTGCCGCTCCAAAGAAGTGACTGCGCGACTGGAGTCGTGCGTTCCTTGTTCGACCAGTTCCTACAACCTGCCTTGTGGGGCGGCTCAGGTCAGGGCTTGCTGGAACGCCGCAATGATCGTCTCTGCCGGCTCCAGTCCGACGGAGATGCGGATGAGGTTTTTCGGGACGCCGCAGTCCTCGGTCCAGGCCAGTTCCTGATAGTGGGCGAGCAGGGTGTAGGGGCAGACCAGTGTGAATGGGGTGCCGAAGGACGGGCCTTTGGAAAGCTTTAGGGAATCGTAGACCTTGGGTGCTTTCTTCGGATTGGTGAGGGCGATGGAGATCAGGCCGCCATGGCCGCCGTTTTTCCGCATCACAGATTCGTATTGTTCTGTGTGAGTGACCGAGGGGTGCCAGACGTTTTTGACAGCAGGGTGGTTTTTGAGAAAATCGACGAGCGCAAGGGCGTTGGAGTTGGTCGTGGTATTGCGTTTCGCGTAGCCCTTGAGGTTGGAAAGGAGGACTTCGGCATCGGCGATGTAGAGTGGCGCGCATTCGGCGGCATCGGCCGAGATGGATTCCGTGAGAGCCTCGGCGAGAGGTGAATCGGCGGAAATAGATGCGGCACCGGCCATGACATCGCCGGCCCCGGAGACCCATTTCGTGAGGGAAGAGGTGAGGATATCTGCGAACGGGAGGACGTCTACGTTGAGCGGACCGGTAGCGGAATCGTCGAGGACAAGTGGGGTTTGTGAGAAGCGGCAGGCTTCGGAGACTCGTTTCAGATCGATTGTGCGGAGCAGGGGGTTGGAGGGGATCTCGGCGAAGACGCCGGCGAATTCCCCGGCACGGATGCGCTGGAGGGCTTCGTCGAAGGATTCACCCTCGGCCTCGTTGAGGTATACGACACCACTGCCAAAGCGTTCCTGGATTTTCAGGGAATCGACATATGGGAACTCAAGCTGGAGGGTTTTCTTGCCCTCGCGCAGGCCGGGGAGGGCGCGGAGGGCGGCGAGGGCGGCGGAGATACCGCTGGAAAAGATGAAGGTTTTTTCTTCCTCGCCGCCGTTGAGCTTTGCGATTGCGCGGGAGAGTAGGTGGGATTTCGAACCTTCGCGGAGGCTTCCATCAAGATAGTCCTGTGCCTGCCGGGAGGAGACGCCTTCGCCGGAAAAGCGCCAATATTGGTCGGCGAGGGTTTTGGCTTTCGATGGAAAAATCAGTGCCTGGAAGCCGTTGTAGGAAGTGCTGCGGATGGCTGTTTCCGCAAGTCTCTCCAGCCAGCGGTGGGCGCGTTGTGCGGAGAGCCGGGTCGGCAGGATGAGAACGTTCTCGCCGTCCGAAGCGAGTTCGGCGCGTGCGTTTTCTATGAGCCGTTCGACGGTGGGGTGCTTAAAAAAACGCGGATAGCCGGTCCGCAGCCTGCGGATAACCTTTTCACGCCCCTCCTCATACCCGACCACTGCATCCCAGGTCGGGAGACAGACGGAGCAGGCATGTGTGGAATCCGGCAGTGGAACGCCGAGATCCTCCTCTTGCCAGGCGGGGTTTGCCAGAAGATCGCGCACGAACGCTAGATGAACCGCCAGCGGGATTTGAGCAAGCCTCTTTATGGACTAGCCGCTGTTACGGCGGAGCGGGAGTCGGGTCGCTTTGTCCTTGCGTCGCAGAGGTAGCCGGGGAGAATCCGCGCCCCGGATGCCGGGACGATGCCAATGAACGATTCCGAAGAGAAAACGACAGGAGCGAGCTTCGCCGAGGTGGGCGAGGTGATTGCGAATCACCAGAGTTTCGTGATCATGAGCCATGTCCGCCCGGATGGGGATGCGATCGGATCCCAGATTGCGCTGGGGTTTTCCCTGATGGCGCTGGGGAAAACGGTTTTTCTCGTCAATGAGGACGGGGTGCCGGAGAGCCTGGAGTTCCTTAAAGGATCTGGGAAAGTCACTACGCCGCCCTCGGCGCCGCTGGATGTGGAGGTCGCCATCGCACTGGATACGGCGACGAAGCCGAGGCTTGGCGAGGGTGCGTTGCACGCCGCATCGAAGGCGAAGGTTTGGGTCAACATCGACCATCACGTTTCCAATCCCGCATACGGGGATCTGAACGTGATCGATGCAACCAGCCCCGCGACCGGGCAGATTATCTATGGCCTGATCAAGGCGCTGGACTTCCCGATGCCGGACGAAACGAGGGATGCGATCTATGTCGCGGTGTCGACGGATACGGGATCGTTCCAATATGGCTCGACCACGGCAAAGACCTACGAGATGGCCGCCGATCTGATCTGTTGCGGACTGGACGTCGGGAAAATCAACGCCGACACCTACGACAACAACCCGTTCCGCAAGCTGGAGTTGATGCGCGCCTTGCTCAATACGCTGGAGATTTCCGACGATGGGAAACTGGCGCACTGGGAGCTGCGGGAGGCCACCCGTATCGAGTTGGATCTCCAGCCTGACGACAGCGAGGGTTTGATCGACCTAATCCGTGGCGTAAAAGGGGTGCTGGTGGCTGCGTTTTTCGAGGAGCTCGAAGGTGGCAAGATCCGGGTTTCCATGCGCTCCAAGGACAAGGGCGTGAACGTGTGCGATGTGGCCAGCAGATTTGGTGGTGGAGGCCATACCCTTGCGGCTGGCATACGGATGGTCGGGCCGCTCGAGGATGCGAGGGCGAAGGTGCTCGCTGCCCTGGCGGAGGCTTTGAACACGGAGAAATAAATTTTAGAAACGATGAGAAAAAAACAGGAAGAATATACGGGGCCGAGCGGCGTGCTGCTTGTGGACAAGGCTCCTGACATGACCTCGCATGACGTGGTTGCCATAGCGAGGCGCGCTCTTAACACCAAGAAGATCGGTCACTGCGGGACGCTGGATCCGATGGCGACCGGGCTGCTGATGCTGGTGATCGGCAGAGCGACGAAGATCCAGGATTTGCTGATGAGCGAGGACAAGGTCTACGAAGGTACCTTGACGCTTGGGGAGCGCACCAGCACGCAGGACAAGCAGGGCGAGGTGCTGGAAACGCGCGAAGTCGGCGATTATTCTGAGTCGGATATCAAGGCGGCGTTCGAAGCCTTCACCGGTGAGTTCGAGCAGCTACCACCGATGGTTTCCGCGATCAAGATGGGTGGGGTGCCGTTGTATAAGATGGCGCGGAAAGGCCAAGTGGTGGAACGCAAGCTGCGCCCTGTGCGGGTGGACGAATTTGAGGTGAAACGCGTGGAACTCCCGGAGGTAGATTTCCGGGTGAATTGCACGAAAGGCTTCTATGTGAGAACATACGCGAACGACATCGGTGAAAAGCTCGGCTGCGGTGCGCACTTGAGTGGACTTCGGCGGACAAATTCCGGGAAATTCACTTTGGATCGATCGGTCACGGTCGCGCAGCTCAAGGAACCCGATCCCGAGGTGCTGATGAAGGCGCTTATATCGCTGGCCGAGATTTCGCTGATGAGGGGAGCCTGAAGCGCCATGCCGATCCGGATCGACAAGCTGGAGGATTTGGCGGGTCAGGAAGGCTCGCTGCATCTGGCGCTTGGTGTATTTGACGGAGTGCACATCGGACACCAGGCGGTCATCGCGCGGGCAGTTGATGCGGCGAGGGAGCGGGGCGGGAAATCCTTTGTGGTGACATTCTCCCCGCATCCGATCCGGGTCATCGCACCGGGAAAGGCGCCGAGTTCGCTGCTTGCGACGCTGGATGACAAGGCGGAGTTGCTGAAGTCGCACGGGATAGCGGGGTTGTTGGTGATCCATTTCGATGAGGCGTTTGCGGAGATGGATGCGGCGGATTTTGTGCGGAAAATCTGTGCGGGAAATGTCGCGACGATCGCCGTGGGGGAGGACTGGCGTTTCGGTAGCCAAAGGCTTGGGGATGTGGGAATGCTCCGCAAAATGAGTATGGAACTGGGCTTCCGGCTGGAGTCGGTGGCGCCGGTGATGTGGGACGGGGAGCGGATCAGCAGCACACGTGTCCGGCAGGCAATTCGCGACGGAAATTTCGATGCAGTCCTGCAGATGTTGGGGCGTGCCTATGAGATTTCCGGGGTCGTCATCGAGGGCAGGAAACTGGGCAGAGAGCTGGGGTTTCCGACTGCGAATCTAAGGACAGGAGACCAGCAGGTGCCGAGGGACGGGGTTTGGGCAGTGGAAGTTGACGGTCACCTCAAGGGGGTGGCGAATCTTGGGACAAGACCCACTGTCGGGGAAGGGGAGCGTCTTCTTGAAGTGCATATTTTCGATTATTCAGGGGATCTCTATGGAAAAACGCTGAAGGTTCGTTTTGACAAGTTTCTCCGGGAAGAGAGGAAGTTCGATTCGGTCGACGAGTTGCGTGCTCAGATCGGGCTGGATGTGGCTGCGGCGACCAGTGAATTATCCTCTTGACCGTATACTGTTATTTTGAACAGTATGTGTCATGAGCTTGTGCGAATACGGTAGACTCCGCTGGAAACTGAAAATGACTGGTTGGAAACGGATCCTTAGGAAAAGAATAAGGGAATTGCGCAGTCCGGGATGCCGTCGGCGCGAAGTGCAGATGGATTTCGACTGGTGATCGGATGGTTGGCGGACGGCGGTCCGGAAGATGAATTTTCCCGGATTTTACGCTTACTCTTTGGGCGCTCGCCGACTATACGTTTTCAAAACCTCCGCATGCGCATTCCTTTTCTGACCGAACTTCCTAACCGCTGTCTCGCTGTGACTGTGCCGTTTTTTCTGGCGGGCGGCCTTTTGGCGCAAGTTTCCGGCGGTAACTCCGCACTTGCGGACAAGGAATTGGAGCGCCGCATGGCACTGGTTCAGGAGGGGCAGATGCTCCTGCTGAAAGGCGATGAAGCTTATAATTCGGGTAACTACAGGGAGGCTTCCGAAGCTTATGCGGGGGCGCGCAACGCGTTCCCGGATGCAGCGGCAAGCGCCGAGTTGAGGTCGGCGGCGACAACACGATATGTCCTTGCTAGCGTGGAATACGGTCGTGCTCTTTCACGAAAAGGAGATGTGGCCGGAGCCAAAGCGGCTGTGGACAAGGTGCTCGAGGATTCGGTTGCGCCGGATGATTTCACCGCGAAGGCCTTCCGTGCACAGCTCGACGATCCGATTCGCACGAACCCGGCATTGACCAAGGAGCATGCGGCCGATGTCGACGAGGTGCGCAGGCTGCTCTACACGGCGCAGGGTGCGTTCGATCTGGGCAAGTTTGATGAAGCGCGTAAGCGCTACGAGGATGTGCTGCGGATCGATCCATATAATAAGGCTGCCCGTCGCGGAATGGAGCTCGTGATCGCAAAAATATCCTCCTACTCAGGCTCCGCACAGGATCAGGCTCGTGCGGAAGCCCTTGCGATGGTTGACGAGGCATGGGAGTTGCCCTTGTCGCGGGATCTGGTGATGCCGCTTCTCCCTGACGTGGGCTTGGAGGGAAGCGGGGAGGCCGGATTCGTATCCGTTTCCAACAAGATCAGTCGTATCGTCATCCCTGAATTTCGCATTGTTCAAGGAAGCCTCATGGAGGCTGTGGATCTCTTGCGCCTGCGTGCTGCGGAGAATGATACACTCTCCTTCGATCCTGCCCAGAAGGGTTTGAATATCACCGTGAACCTCGCTGACCCGGCGAGTTCCCCGGCCAAGGAAATCCTTGCTAAAACCTTCGATCTTCAGGTGAACAACGTCCCGGTGGAATCGATCCTGAGATATCTCACGGACATCACAGGGACTGCTTTCAAGACGGACGACTTCGCGGTCACCATCGTGCCTGCAGGGAATATTGCCAGTGAGCTGATCTCAAGAACCTACAGGGTTCCTCCGGATTTCCTGAGCAATCTCTCCGCCGGATCGAATGCCGCCAGTGAACCGGAAGACATTTTCAACACGGATATCGGCGAGGGAGGTTTGCTTGCGGCACGGATGGGTGCGAGGAAAGCTCTCGCTCAGCAGGGTGTTTCTTTTCCTGAGGGTGCTTCCGCGAATTTCAATGCTGCGACGAACACGATGCGTGTCGTCAACACCCCCGGGAACCAGGATGTCATCGAACAGATCATCGAATCGATTTCCCAAACCGAGCCGGTCTCGGTGGCGGTGCGGGTGACGATGCTGAAAGTGCAGCAGGACCGGCTTGAGGAACTCGGTTTCGACTGGATGCTGAGTTCGTTCGGCTTCGGTGGGAGCAGCTGGATCCCTGGAGCCGACCAACTGAATCTGAGCGGCGGCACCACCGGCAATGGTACCGAAATCACTGACATAGCCAGGCTTCCTGGTTCATTCGATCCTCAGAATCCAATCACGTCGGGAAACCGCAGCGGCGATGGAGCCATCCCTGGCGATAGCATCGATTCGGTGATTTCGGCCGGTAGCAGCCGCGGTTCACAGGAGAGCAACCGCGCTCCGGGCGTCTTCGGGCTCAACGGAATCGTTGGGAATGCTACCGTGCAGGTGCTGATGCGAGGACTGGATCAGAAAAAGGGTGTCGATCTGATGGCTCAGCCATCGGTGACAACCCGCAGCGGTCAGGCAGCATCGATCCAGCTTGTGGATGAATTCATTTATCCCACCGAATACGAGCCGCCCGAGTTGCCGAACTCGGGCGGCGGATCTATCGCGATTGGTCCCGACGGCGGTGTCACAGCCACCGCTTCAATCGCACCTGCGATCGTCATTCCCGCAACCCCTACCGCATTTGAAAAAAGGGATTTGGGTGTAAGTCTCGAGGTTCTCCCTGTCGCCGATGCGAACCGCCGGTATGTAAATGTCACTCTGAATCCTGTGATAACGGATTTCGACGGGTTCGTTAACTATGGCAGTCCGATCAATCAGACGTCAACTGGCCTGCTCGGGCCGATCACACAGGTGCTCACCGAGAACCAAATCCTGATGCCGATTTTCAGTGTCAGAAAGGCAAATACCAATGTCGTTGTTGCGGACGGATCAACGATCGTGATCGCAGGACTCATTAAGGATGAAATCACAAATGTGAACGACAAGACGCCGATCCTCGGTGACATTCCGCTTGTTGGAAGGCTTTTCCAATCCGAGGCGAAGAGCCACCAGTCCACCGTGATCATGTTCCTAGTGAACGTAGAGTTGCTCGATCCGACGGGTCGCGCCTACAGAGATCGCTGAGCCACAATATCCCCATTTATTATGCCAGAGCCGAGTAGCAGCGAGCCTGAAAAATATACGATCGACGAGATGATGGATCGCCTGAAGGGGCGTGACTCATCCGATGATCAACCAGAATTGGTTACCCGTTCCGACGGTAGTCAGGCGATGAAGGTTAAAAAGCGCAGGAGGCGCACGAACCAGGCAGTCAATGAAGAGACGAAGAGGAACCAAAGGGTTCATGTGGCGCAGATCGCCGGATTTGTGATCCTGGTGGTGCTGCTGGGCTTGGCTGTGGGGATCAGCATCATTTACGCCAACAGCTCGTCGTTCCGTGACTCCCTCATCGCAAAGTTCGAAGTAGCCAGCGGTGCGAAGGTGAGTCTCATCCAGTTCCGGATGAACCCCGCGACGGCGAATGCGAATAAGGTGGTGATGGAGTGGCCGGAAGGTAACGCCTTGGGCAGCCTCGAAGTAAGCTCGGCCGTGGCGAAGATCGCCCCCGCGAGCTTCATTGGGAAGGCGTTCAGCGGAGAGGAAATTGTGGGGGACAAGGGGCAGTTGCTTTTGAGGGCACCGAGTGAAGGCGCTGCGAGCAGAGTCTCTCCGAAGTCCGAAGGAGACGCTCCGGTCAGTTTTTCCAGGTATTCCATACCATTCCTCGACATCCAGTTCGGGGAGAAGGCGGGATCGCGCAGGACTCTGAAGGGCTCTGAAGTTTCGGTTTTCTCCAGCTCTGCAGCGGGCCATGCCGAAATCAGGCTGCGAGGCGGCCTGCTTGAATTCGATGCCTGGCCACCGATGCAGCTGGACCGGTCCTACATCAAGGTCAGGAACGCGAGCTTCCAGATCCAGAGCATGCGTTTCGTGGTTCCAAAGAGCCCAAGCCAAAGGGCTGTCGACAAGGGGTTTGTCGATTTTTCAGGAACGATCCGGCCGCTTGAGAGCGGGACGTCACATACGCTGGAAGCGAAGGTTCAGGAACTGCGTTTGCCCTACCTGGTCGGTGCGGATCTTGGTAGGTTTTTCCTTGGCAGTGTCGACAGCAAGGAAATCCCCGATTCAAACTTCCTGACGTTCAGTCCGGACTCGCCGGAATCCTCGACGCTTGAGCTGACATTGACGAATTCACTGGATTCACGGATCGATCTCGGTGGATTCAAGTTCCTTTCGCAGCTTTCCGCGACTCTGGATGATCGCTGGTATGAATTCCCCAATTTCGAGGATACCGTGACCTTGGTTGTGAGGAGGCGATCCGGCGAGGTGGAAATGTCCGGAATAAATATAGTGAATCGGGGCAGGATGGCGATTCAGGGTTCGATATCGAATGGTGAAGGGGGCGTGATTACCGGAAAGCTGCGTGTCGGGCTCCCGGAAACGACAATAGCCGCGGCATCGAACAAGCGACTGAATCTGATGTTCGGCAGGGTTCGTGAGGGCTACCGATGGATTGATTTGGAAGTCGGAGGAACCACTGCGTTGCCCGTTGATAATTTCAAGGATCTCTATACCAAGGCGGCCGAAACACCGGCCGCAGAACCAGCCAAAAAAGAGGGCGATTCGGACAATTTTGAGAACCTGATCGATGGTGACGAGTAGGTATTGATGATATCTCAGTCGCCTTTTGGCAAGATCTCGACGCCTAGAAGGCAGACATCGTCATCGAAGTGATGGCCTTTCGAGAAATCAAGGACGGTATCGAGGATCTCATTGAGCCATCCGTCGAGGGGCTTTCCGGCGTTACTTCCTGCGATGCCAAGCAGCCGCGTATCGAGGAACTGTTCTCCGGCCTCGTTTTCAGCTTCGAGCACGCCGTCTGTGAATAGAAGCAGGCGGCGGATTCCAACCAAGCTAATGCCAGTGCTTTCATAGGAGGCATTGGCAATCAGGCCGAGTGCGGGGCCTTTTTGTTTTTTTCCGGAGCATAGCTGTAGACTCGTGCCCTCGCCGGCGGCGACCGGCCCCGGGTGGCCTGCGCAAGAGTAATCCAAGGTGAGGGATTCCAGGTCGATGATACCGTAGAAGGCGGTTGCGAACATCGTTATGTTTGCGCGCTGGAGTATGGAAGTGAGACCCAGGTTCATGGATTTGAGAAATTCCGCCGAGCTCCGCCCTTTCGCATTCTGAGTGACAATCAGTCCGCGGAGCATGGAAACGATCAGCGCGGCTCGGATTCCGTGCCCCATGACATCGCAGATAAAGACACCGTAGCGGTTCTTCCCGAGGGAAAGTACCTCGTAGAAATCCCCGGCGAGGCCGGATATCGGGAGATAGCGGGAGCCGAACAAGAGCCGGTTGCCGTTTTGCGAGATCGCGTTGGGAAAGCTGGTTGTCGAAAGCGCCTGCTGGATCTCTCGGGCGAGCTTCAGTTCCTCCTCATAGGATGCGTTTTTCTGCTGAAGTTCGTTGGCGAGGTCAGTGGCCTGATTTTGAGCTAAGACAAGGGAGGTGACATCGCTGGAGACACCGAACGTGCCCTTGATGTTGCCCGACTTGTCGCGCCACGGGAACTTGGAAGTTACAACATAGGTCTCCGCGCTCTCGCGCCATGTCTCGCGTTCGAGTTGTCCCGTCATCGGGATGCCTGTTTCAATGATCCGTCCCTCATCGGCCGCCGCCTTCTCCCAGTGGGTATTAGAAAACAGATCGCGATCGTGTTTGCCGACCATTTCTGAACTGGATGCGTAACCGTGGTATTCGGCCATGCCCTTGTTCACCATAACCAGCTTGGAACCGAGATCCTTGAAATAGATCTGCAAGGGAACGTGGTCGATGAGGGCACGGAGAAGGTGGCGCTCCTCCTCGATCTGGGCTTCGGCGGCTTTCCTGAGGCTGATGTCGATCATCGAGCCGGCGATACGCAACGCATGCCCCTGGCGATCCCTCACCACGGTTCCGCGAATCCGAAGCCAGCGCCAATCGTTGCCACCGGTCTGTACCCTGGCGTCTACGGCGAGTGTTTCCGGCCCATTGGAATCGAGCGCCTGTGCGACGGCGCGCACAAAATCCGGGCGATCGACGTGGTGGACGGGAAGGTGCGGTGGGAGGAAGATGTTCGGGGCGTCTGAGGCGGTGCATTCGAGGAACTCGAGGATGCGGCGGGAGTAGAAAATAGCCTTTTCACCGGTGATCCAGTCCCAGATGCCTTCGTTTGAGGCTCTCAGCGCGAGTTCCAGGCGGTCGGATTCGAGGTTTGGGTTGGGAGATTGGTCTGGCATGGGATCGGTACGCCGCATCTACGGACGGTGTTGATAATGAAGAGCGTCCCGGCTCCCTGCATCAAGGAATTTCGTGGCAAGAAACCTCCCTTGGCCTGCGATCAGGGGTTGCCTTTCGGCGCGGATTGGCTATGAGGGGCGCGATGAAACGTTTCGCCCTACTTTCCGCCCTTGTTGCATTCGGTCTCGGCGCCTGCGAACGGCATGAGTTCGACGGCCCGAATGGCACCAGGCAGCTTCACGAGCATGGGGACTCCCACGGGGAGCACTCCGCTGAAGATGCCCCACACTAAGCGAGAGCTTTCCAGAAGGCGGAAGTAGTGAATTCAGCGTCCCTGCTCAAAGGGACGCAGCCCTTGGGCGAAATATGAGTCTGGAAATCGCATTAACCTTGCTGGTGGTCGGCCTGACGCTTGTTGCGTTTGTGCGCGAATGGGCTTCCCCGGACGTGCTTGCGATCACGATCCTGTGCCTCCTCGTGGCACTGGGTCTGATCGAGATGAAGGATATGTCATTGGTCTTCCGGAACGAGGCTCCGCTGACCATTGCCGCCCTTTTCGTGATCGGCGGTGCTTTGGAGAAATCCGGTGCCGTCGACCAGATTGGGCGCTTGCTCCAGCGGCGTGTCAACGGAGGGGTTCGCTCGTCGATTTTCGCATTCACCGTTGTCGCCGCGTTCTTCAGTGCATGGATGAACAATACCGCGATCGTGGCCATCCTCATGCCGGTCGTCCTCGGCTTCGCACGGTCCAAGGATATCCCCGCCTCCAAGCTTCTGATTCCGCTTTCCTATTCGTCCATCCTTGGAGGCTGCTGCACACTGATAGGAACCTCCACAAATCTCCTTGTGAACGGCACGCTCAAGGACATGGGCCTGGAGCCGATGTCGATGTTCACCGTTGCTCCGATCGGCATCCCTTTGGCCATTGCGGGGATCGCATACATGGTGGCTTTCGGGCCGAAGCTGCTGCCCTCCCGATCATCGATCACCGGCAGCCTTGAGATCGATCATCGCACGACCCCTCTGCATCACCTGCTCATCGGGGATGGATCCGGGCTTATCGGGAAAAAGCTTTTCGATACCCAGCTCGGCAGCAGGGAAGCGGGTATCCATATTTTGGAAATTCGGCGTAGGGGCACGCGCCTGATGGTGCCGCTCAGCGAGGTTACGGTGGAAAGGAACGACCGCTTCCTTGTCGCGCTGCACCGGCGCAAGGGGGGGGCGGCGAAGGCCGAACAGCTATTTTCCGAGATCGGTGCCCAGGAACTCTCGGTGGTCGATGGCATCGTTTCCGAATTGGTTGTACCTAGTGAATCATCCATCGCCGGACGAACTCTCGCCGCATCCGACTTTCGGCAGCGTTACAACTGCGTGGTGCTCGCAGTGCACCGGAACGGACTTAATATTACCAGTCGCATGGCCGAGGTCTCGATCGAACGCGGTGACACCCTGCTTGTCATCACGGCGGTGAACAACCTCCCGGCACTCAAGGCAAGCCGCGATTTCGTGCTTACCGATGCGCCTGAGGCCAAACTGGATGACGCGCCGCTGCCCGCCCGCCCCCGTTGGCCCATTGTTCTTTCATGGTCTGTTCTCGCGGGAGTGGTTCTGACGGTTACGCTCACTGATGTCTTCCACAGGCTGTTCCCTTCGGTGCCCTCCATTCCGATCCATTACGCAGGATTGGTCGGCGCACTGGTGCTGCTCTGGTCGAAGATTCTCAGCCCCCGCGAGGCGTACGAAAGCGTCGATTGGCAGGTGCTGCTGATGCTTTACGGCCTCCTAGGCCTCGGGATGGCGATGCAGACGACAGGAACCGCCGAGTGGTTGGCGAAGCATATGGTTTCGGCAGTGGAGAGTTTGATTTCACCGGAGGTGCTGCCATACGCGATGCTGTGGCTGGTTTTCCTGTTTACACTGATACTCACCGAGATGCTTTCCAACAACGCGACCGCGGTGATGATGGTGCCGATCGCTGTCCGGCTTGCGGGTGAGTTGGGGGTCGATTCCAGGCCGTTCATCATCGGGATCACGGTAGCCGCATCGGCATGCTTTGCGCTCCCGATGGGATACCAGACGCACATGATGGTCTACGGTCCGGGCGGATATAAGTTCTCGGATTATCTGCGCTTTGGTATTCCCCTGAACGTCATCTGCATGGTGATAGCGTGCCCCCTTATTCCACTGATATGGCCTTTCTGAAAGGCTCCACTCTGGTGCTGCTGTGATCGTTACGTATTGATGAGGGTGTAAGGATGAACTCGCGACTTGATTCGATACTCGACCGTTTCAGAACGGAAAGGTAGCTTTCAGCCTAACGGTATGAGCGAC
>Ga0206129_10000551_pt1 | contig 57318 bp, 61 predicted proteins | sample Helgoland_Spring_8_FD_148616 | JGI IMG/M metagenome (GOLD analysis project Ga0206129, IMG submission 148616) | Pelagic subsurface seawater microbial communities from Kabeltonne, Helgoland, North Sea - Helgoland_Spring_Bloom_20160502_2 | ecosystem: Environmental > Aquatic > Marine > Epipelagic ...
TTTTTGGAACAAGCGCTTTAGCCGCAAATGTAAAAGCTGAAATAACGCAAATAGCCGCGCCTTATGAAACAGTGTATGCTGATGTAGCAAGAAGTGGATCAGGAACAATATCTTTTGCTTTCACAGGGAGTGTTGCAAGCGATGTTTACGCTGCGCTACTTGTTTACGTATAACCTAATACTTATAATGCATGGCATTAAGATTTTTAAATAGTGGATATTTCGCCGGCAAGGTAGGTATTGGAATAGAAACACCAACTGCACCATTGGATGTGTTTGGTGTTAGAGCAGGTAGAGATTGGGCTATCAATAATAGAGCTGTTATAAGATTAGACTCTAACGGAACTAACATACCTTCAGATATATTATTTGGACATACTGCCGCAGCAAATCAAACAAGCTGGACAGGCGCATACTGGTCACTAAGTTCAAGGGGATCGATTGCTAATAACAAATTTTATTTTTATAGAGCAAGTGGAAATCCAACAGGAGGAAGCGAGCAAGTGCTTATGACCTTTGACCCTAACTTAAAAGTTGGGATCGGGACGGAGAGTCCTTCACAAAAACTACACGTAGACGGTAATATTAGAGTTGGTGATTCCGCTGATGTTATATTTAGTAACAATCTATACGGACTGTCAGCAGGAAATTTAACTATATCTACTTCAGGTGATACATTATTAACACAGACAGGCGACGTCGGGATTAACACTACTTCACCTGATTTCAAATTAGACGTAGACGGAACATTTGGTGTTTCTGATTTACCATTTAATACAGACTCGGTTTCTGTATTAGTAGCAGATGAAACTATAGGTGCAGATTTAGTAACAAATGGTGATTTCGCAACTAATACTAATTGGACAGAGCAAGGCGGCGCTGCTGCTTGGAGTATAGCTAACGGAAAAGCTAATTGTGTAGTAAATTCTATAATTAGGTATTTTGAACAAGGCAACGTTCTACCATCATCAGGTCCAGGAAACACTTACAAAATTGTTTATACTATATCTGGAATTACACAGGGTGGATTTGCAATAAATGTAGGAGGATATGGATCAACCCCAGTAAGAACTACTAATGGTACATATGCTGAAACATTTACTATAACTTACGCTTCATCCAATAATAGAATATATTTACAATCTTCTCCAAATACTATTGGTAGTATAGATAATATATCAGTACAACTAGTAACCTCTGCAAGTAATCAAATACAAAAAAGAGAATTAGGTACTGGTGCGTTTGGACCAACACCCGTGGGAGCTTACTTACCACTAGCTGGTGGAACAATGACTGGAACTGCTGGAGTTTTAATGCCAGATGATTTTAAGCTAAAGTTTGGAGATGCTACAACGCCAGATCTTGAAATATATCATGATGGTAGTCATAGTAGAATTTCAGATGCTGGTACAGGACATTTAGTTATAAATGCTACTGATTTTGTTGTAAACAACTCTGCTGATACAAAAAATATGATTATTGCATCCGATGGTGGTTCAGTAAATCTTTACTATAATGCTTCACAGAAATTCAGGACCATAAGTGCAGGTGTCGAGGTAACAGGTAATATTGATTTGCCAAGTAACGGAGCAATATTATTTGACAATACGAATAATACCGAGCAATATTATATAAGAAATGGTGGTGGCTCTCAGTCAAGTTTTCAAGTAGGTAAAGGTAGTCCAGGTTCAGATATTAAACTTATTATAGACGACGGAGGCAACTTAGGTATAGGGACGACTAGTCCTACAGCTAAACTACAAGTAGGGGGAGGTACAAGTAATCAGCAATCTCCCATTTCTTCTTTAAGTGGTTCATTCCAAGGATTATTAAGCACTTTATCCTTGGTTAATCAAACAGCTAATTTGGTCACTAATGGTGGTGTTGCTTTAGATTTTCATTTAAATAGTGGATATTCGCCAACTGGTAGAATCACAACAAGAACTGAAAATGTGTCAAGTCCGACTGCTTCATATATGCAGTTTTTTACATATCTAAGTGGTCTAAACGAAAGAATGCGCATTACCTCCACAGGTAACGTAGGTATTGGAACTACTAGTCCTGGTCAAAAGCTTGATGTTAATGGTAATATAAAAATACAAGCAGCTTTACTTTCAAACCAATCAAACACAAATGTAGATACAGGTGCTGAAGTAGTTGCTCAGGTTTCTACATCAACATACACAGCGGCATTCTTTGACTTTGTTATCAAGAAGGTTGGAAATATAAGATCAGGTACAGTTTATGCTTGCCACGATGGAACAAACGTAGAGTTTACAGAAACATCGACCAATGACTTAGGTGACACGTCAGATGTTACGCTAAGCGTAGATAAATCAGGTACAAACCTAAGACTTATAGCAACAGTAACTTCAGATGACTGGATAATTAAATCATTAATAAGAGCAATATAATGGGATTTTATAGAGGACCAAATATAGTAACAGATGGATTAGTGTTTGCAGTAGACGCTGGAAGTGAAAGAAGTTATCCAGGATCAGGAACTACGGCTACTGACTTAGCGGGTGCAAATACTGTAGCTTTAGTTAACGGTGTTAGCTACAATCCAAATCAAGGAGGTAAGTGGGGTTTTGATGGAATTGATGATCAGATAGTATTAAACTCTGGAACTGCACTTGTATTAAATGATTTTACAATAACTCAATGGATACAATTTCCAGCTACATCTTCAAGAATGTCTATAGGAGGCGGTTTGTATACTGGGGGAAACTCTTATAAGGGGTATATTTGGTATAGATCTGCACAAAATGAAATTAGAGTGACAATGGACGGCGAAACAGGCGCTATCTTTACTGTATCTGAAAGTGTTTATTGTGACAAATGGTCTCAAATTACAGCAACAAGAAGTGGTGGTACTTATAAATTATATATAGATGGGGAGCAAGTAGATATTACAAGAACAGCTTCAACTAATGATTTTTCTATAAGAACTATTGGTTGGAGTTACAGTAATAGCTATGCGTTTGCAGGAAGCATATCAAATACTTTAATTTATAACACAGCTTTAATAGATACCCAAGTAGCACAAAACTATAACGCACAAAAATCAAGATTCGGATTATGATAACATACATTACAATAAATATGTCTGAAATAGCATTGGTTGATTTCAATCAAGTTATGGAAACATCAGAAGAAACAGTTAGACTATCAGTTGATGGTCTACAAACAGTATTAAAATGGGAAGGTGCAGAGCCTTCATTTGTATCAACATTAAGTTCATACGAAGGACCTTACACTCACGAAGAGATATTAGCAATAATGGCTACTCCAGAATGGACTGATCCTAATCCACCAGAATAATATGGGAGCATACGGAGGACCAGATATAATAACAGATGGATTAGTATCTGCATACGATGCCGCTAGCGTAAGAAGCTACTCTGGTACTGGAATAGCTTGGAACGACTTAAGTGGAGACAACAACGATGCAACTTTATATAATGGTGTAGTTTATACTACAGCTAATTACGGTACTATGGAATTTGACGGATCTGATGATTATATGCAAGCTGACGTAAGCACAACATCTCTTGATGGAGATCCAAGTTTTACCGCAGATATGTTTGTAAAAAGAAGAACTGGCACAAACGTTGGCGCAGGTAATGGATTTTGGGGAATAGGTGGTGTAGGACAAGGTAATGGAATATCAGGCTGGACACCCACTCAAAATCTTATAAATTTAGATGTGTATGATTCTACTAGACTAGCAACTTCAGTAACTTATCCAGAAAACGAATGGATTCATTTAGTCTGGACTAAAAATGGTCCAGGTACAGAAACAACAAATGTTAAATGTTATATAAACGGAGTTGAAACTTCTTTAACTAAAACCAGAAGTGCTACAAGAGCAAATCAATTTAACACTAGTACAACCGGCGTGTGTTTAGGAAGAATTTCTGCTAATGCTAGCAACTTCTATTCACCTATAAATATTGCTACATATAAAATTTACAATAGAGCATTAACCGCTGCAGAAGTATTACAAAACTATAACGCACTAAAAAACAGATTTATATAATGTACACAGGACCTCACATAGTAACAGACGGATTAATATTTGGAATTGATGCAGCAAGTGAAAGATCTTATCCGGGTAGTGGAACTAATTGGGTTGATATAGTTGGTGATAGTAACTGTGCTTTAGTGAATGGACCTACTTTTGATTCTGGAAATGGTGGTTCAATAGTACTTGATGGACTTGACGATTACGTGTTAAGATCAACTACACCAACAGAGTTACAAGGAGATCCCAGTTTTACCATATCAATGTGGGTAAAAAGGTTGTCAAATGGGGCTAATTATGCAGGGATATGGGGTTTTGGCGGTAATGCTACAAATGGAGGTATAAATTCCTGGTGGTTTCAAAACGTAAATGAAATCACAATAGATACTTGGAGTAGAGCTACATTCACTTCTGGGCAAACATATCCTTTAAACGAATGGGTGTTTGTCACCTGGCAAAAAACAGCAGGTGCAATGACTCGAGCGAATTGTACAATATGGAAAAATACTACAAGCTATACAGGAAATGACTTAACAGTATTGAGAGCAGAAAGCACAGCTCCTAATATCAATAATAGCGGAATAGTACTCGGGACAATACATTCCACCTATACCCCTGTAGTAAATTTTCAATACGCAAATACTCTAATATACAATAGAGTACTTACTGCATCAGAAGTAATACAAAATTATAACGCACAAAAATCCAGGTTTGGATTATAGAATAACAACTTTTTGGATATTGAAAAAAAGATAATATGGCAAACGAATTTAAAATAAAGAAAGGTCTAATTGTAACAGGCGCATCAGGTGGAACTGTTGTAGATATACAGGGTTCACAAGGGCAACTGTTTTCAGTAACCGATGATTTAAGCGGATCTATATTCGCTGTGTCAGATATATCTGGTGTACCGATACTGGATGTCAACTCAAGTGGTCTTTCTACTTTTGACGGTGACGTTAATTTACCAGATAATAAAAAAATACTATTAGGTACAGGAAATGATCTTGAAATATACCACGATGCAAGTCATAGTTATATAAAAGATATAGGAGTAGGAGATTTAAAAATATCATCTAACACCGTAAGAATAGAATCTAATGCTGCTGAAAATATGATTATTGCTATCGCTAATGGTGGTGTTTCTTCATATTATAATAATGTTAAAAAGTTTGAAACCACAAGCACAGGCGTTAATGTAACAGGTGGCGCAACAATAACAGGCACTAATACATTTTTAATAGAATCAAATTCTACAGCTGCAACATTTAATTTAAACAGTACAGTTAGAGGGTTTGATTTCATAAACAATAACGCAACTTTACTAAGTATTGACAATGACGGAAATGGAACTTTTGCTGATCAAGCATTTGCAACAACAGCCACATCTTCTGGAGACGCATCATCAACACTAACAACAAAAGGTTATGTAGACGGCTTAATTACTGGGGCTACAATATATAGAGGTGCTTGGGATCCAAGTGGTGGTGGATATGGTTCACCTGATTTAAGTGGTGTAACTCAAACATCTGGTTACTATTATATCTGTAGCGCCGCTGGTACTGCTGAGCCTAATGGTACAGGTACTGAGCCTGATACTTGGGCTGTTGGTGACTGGGTTATATATAACGATGTTAGTGGTACTGGTCAATGGCAAAAGATTGATAATTCATCTGTATTATCAGGTGTAGGTACAGGTCAGACCGTAGCTTTATGGGAAGGTGCTGGTTCTGTTACAGATTCAGAAACTTTAGGTAATGCACCAATAACAGTTAGTGGTAATGATACAACTTTTGGTGGTAACATAACAACTTCAGGCACTAACGCTACGGTTTTTGCGGATAGATTTTCTGGGCTTGGAGTAGGCGCTGTAATAGGACCTAATGGAGCAGGAACAGTTTTTTTAAGACCAAGCGGTGTTGGCTCATCTACAAATCAATCTTCATTTACAACAACTTTAGCAACTATTGGAACAGACGCAACTTTTGCAGGGGATGTAGTAATAAACTCAGCAGGTGATGCAACCTCACCTATATTAAGACTTAATAATAGTTCATCAAATACTTTTAATCACGCGTTAGAAGCTATTAACGACAACCTTACAGCAGCTCAAACGGAATTATTATTATTTGGTAAAGAAACAAACAATCGTAATTCAGGTTTTATAGGATATAACTGGAATGCAGACAACAGTGAGACTAATTATGTAACAATAGGTCATTGGGGTTATAATCATCTTTTAAAAATATACCCTACAGGAACCGCAACTTTTGTAGGAGCGGTAACATCCCCGACATTCTTAGGTGACCTAAACGGCACAATAAACACAGCAACTACAGGTGTAACACAAACAGCTGGTGATAATTCCACACTAATAGCAACAACTGCTTACGCAGATGCAGCAGCAGCAGCGGTGCCTATTGGAAATTACTTACCACTAGCCGGTGGTACGATGACTGGGGTAACCCAATTTAATGATCATACTAATTACGGTGATCAGGTTTATGCTAGATTTGGTGCTTCACAAGATCTTCAAATATTTCACAATGGTACTGATTCATTTATTGATAACTACACAGGTAGTTTAACAATTAGAAACAGACAAGATGATGGAAATATTGTATTTACTTGTGATGATGGATCTGGCGGTTTGGCTTCATATTTAACTTTAAACGGAAACAGCACACACGCTTATTTCACAAATCCAGGCAACGTCGGTATCGGGACTACTAGTCCTAGTTCTAAGTTGAATGTGATAGGCGGCTCTGGTGATGATATAATAGCAAAATTTAAAACAACAGGCACGGGTACTGGTGATTATTCGGAAATACATATATTAAATGATAATAATGATGCGCTAAAAATTGGTTCTATAGGTAGTAATTACACTAATTCCTCTTGGGCGGGAATGAGATATGTGTATGCTGGTAGCGGAGATTTAGGATTAAAAGCAGTAGCAGGCACTGGTAATGTAAGAATATACGCAGGTGGGGCAGGTTCAGAAAGAATGCGTATTACAAGTGGTGGAAACGTAGGTATAGGTACTACGAGTCCTGGGTATAAACTATCTGTTAATGGTGATATACATATACCTCAAAATGAATATATATATTTTGACAATACAGCTCATTATATAAGAAGAGGATCTAGCGATGTAGAATTGCAAGGTTTTAATGGGTTAAATCTACGCACCAATGGATCTTCTAGGTTATACATTAAGCAAGACGGTAACGTCGGGATCGGGACGACTTTGCCTGGAAGTAAGTTAGAGCTTTATGAAGTATCAGGAGGCGCACCTACTTTATTGACTTTACATCAAAACGCTGTTGATATTGTTGCAGACGACTCTATGGGGTCTTTTATAGATTTTAAAAGTACAGATATAAATGCTAATTTTACTCCACAAGCAAGAATCGGAATGTTAATTCGAGATTCAAATGGTGATAATGGTGTTATTTCAGAAGGCTGTGGTAATTTAGTTTTTCATACATCAAGAGGTACAGATGCAGCAGGAGCAGGAGAGGATGTTGAAAGAATGAGAATTACGGACATTGGAAACGTAGGTATCGGAACATCAACACCTAACGCTAAACTTGACGTACAAGGAACACAAGGTCAGTTATTCTCAGTTACAGATGATCTATCTGGTGACATATTCTCAGTTGCTGACATATCTGGTGTACCTATAATGAATGTTAATTCTGATGGAACTTCGTATTTTGATGGTAACGTCGGGATCGGGACGGATAGTCCTGATAATAAATTATTTGTAACAGCTAGTACAGCAGGAGATTATGCGGCTTTTATTGAAAATACTAATAGTACAAATGGATATGGTTTACTTGCAAGAACAGCACAAACTGGAACTTCGTCATATGCTTTTGCAGCAAGAGCTGGTTCTAGTGATATTTTTGTAGTAAGAGGAGATGGCAACGTCGGGATTGGGACGGCTAGTCCAAATACTAAGTTACACGTAGCTGGAATAGCTCAAGTAACTGAAAGTGGAAATAGTGCTTTTTATGGAGGTAATTACGTTAGAGTGTTTGGTGATCAAAATTACGGATTTAGAAACACTGGCGGTACTTACATAGCAAACATATCAATGAGCGGAAACTCATACTTCAACGGCGGTAACGTAGGTATAGGAACGACTAGTCCTGGTGCTAAATTAGAAATTTCTCAAGGCGCAGGAGGAACAGCGCAAAACGTTATTAATTCTGGTGAACAAGCTTTTAGGTTTTCTACTAAAGTAGAAGATACTAGTACTAATACAGCTGTATTTAGACAAGGCATATATTATAATAATACTGAAAACGCAACAATAGCTTTTTATAGAGGAGGTAGCTCTGTTGGTGGGTTTATGACGTTTCAAACACAAAACGGAAACGAAAGAATGCGTATCGACTCAGTCGGCAACGTAGGTATCGGGACTACTAGTCCTGCAACCAAATTAGAAGTTAATGGCGGAACAGATGCTATAGTAACAATAACTGGTACTACAACAGCGGCGAGATTAGATATAAAAACTGACTCATATCATAGATTTCTACAAACAATAGAATCTGACGGTCGCTTTAGATTATATAACCAAACTACAGCTACAGAACAATTAACAGTAACAAACGCAGGAAACGTAGGGATCGGGACGGCTAGCCCTGACGATATGCTAGAGGTTTATGGTTCTTCACCAAATATAAGAGTAACTAACACAGCTGAAACAGACGCAGGTATAGTTTTCAACGATGCTCAGGCAGGTACTGGTCAAATGGCAGCTATAAAATTTAACTCCAGTGACGAAAAATTAAAGTTCTTTGTGAATGACGAAACCTCGCAAAGAATGGTTATAGATACAGCTGGTAACGTCGGGATCGGACCGACTATTAGTCCATCATATTTATTAGATGTTAGAGATGGAACTACGAGTGGTGCAATTGCAAGATTTAGTGCTATTAACGCTCACGTCGTAATTGAGTCTAGTACAGCTGGGAATGCTGTTCTACACTTAAAACCAAATGCAACAGGTAGTAAATTTGGTCAGTTTAAAGTAACAGCTGGAAATGGTTACGGGTTTAGTTGGAGTAATGATGCGGCAGGTACGGGTGAAACTACTTATATGGATTTAGACACCAGTAGTACTGGTGGTGGAGATTTGACAGTAAAAGGAGATGTTATAGCATATGGATCTCCTTCTGATAAAAAATATAAAGAAAACATCAAGCCAATTGAAAGTGCTTTAGGTAAAGCAATGCAGCTTCAAGGTGTTACATTTGATTGGAAAGATAGTGATAGTATATTAGATATAAAAGAAGATATAGGTTTTATAGCTCAAGATGTTCAAGAAGTGTTGCCAGAACTTGTTAGAGATAGCGGTAAAGGAAATTTATCTTTAAGGTATCAAGGAATAACACCTATACTTTTAGAAGCTATAAAAGAATTAAAAGCGGAAATAGATTTATTAAAATCAAAACCGTGTAATTGTAATAACTGTAATTGTAATATATAATGGCGGTACCAGCATCAGGAGCATTGTCAATGTTAGATATAGCGCAAGAAGCTTTATACGGAACGTGGGGTTCAGGAACTATAACTGGACCAATATCTATGTACGATATGATAAATGGCGGAAACTCTCACGGTTCTGGTAATTCATACCCTACAGTAAACGATGGATGCACACCAAATCCAGTTGATAGAACTTATTTTCAAATTACTTTGACATTAGCTCAAGTAGGTGGTGGAGATGTAACTGTCTTTACGACCAGAAACCCTATTACTGGTTTAGTAACAAATGATGTTTTATATGATTATGTAAATGGATCATATACAGCTTGGACGGGTGCTTCGCAAACTTATTCATATTGGATATTTGGTCAAGGAACATTTTTTGGTTGTACATCAAGTGAGTGTCCTAACATTTCCGTTAGTTCATCTGGAGTAGTAACAACTAATGGGTGTCAATGCCCTTAAAAATTAAATTATGCCTATAGCTTATCCATATAGATTTTCCGATTGGTACGGTTACGACAAAGACTGTACAACATTAACATCGTTTAGTTCTGGCTCAGGACAATCAGATACTAAATTTATATGTACTCAATCTGTGAATACAACAAAATATCACGACGGTAGCGGTAATAACCCAACTACAGGGGATACTGTTTATGATAATTCCACAGGAACAACAACAACTGGAAACGGTTTTTACACAATTCAAAACGGAGCGTCGCCTCCAGCAACAATTGGGTATTACAGAATAACAGGCGGAAGCGGAGTAGTTGCTTCTTTAGGATTATGCTTTCCATAACAAATAAACAAATAAATAAATAAATCTTTAAAATTAAAAAATGGCAATTATTTACAAATGGGATATCCCACAAATGAACGCTCACATCCAAGCGGATGGGCAAGACAATGTAATCTACACAGTGCATTACAGATACACAGGTTCTGAAGAGTCCGAAGGAGTTACGTACTCATCAACTAACATTGGAACGCAAAGTTACACGTATGTAGCAGGTGAGCCTTTTACACCTTACGAGGATACTGAAGCTTTTGAAGCTATAGTTATTGGTTGGTTAGAAGGATCTTTAGATGTAGATCAAATGCAAGCTAGTATAGCTGCAAGCATACAATCTCAAATAACACCTGTTAATGAAGACTTGTATTTTACATGGCAAAATCCTACGCCAACACCTCCAGTTAACGATGAAGAATAATACGTAATAATAAAACCATAACCTGTTCATTACAGAAAACCAATTGTCAAATTAAAACCAAAACCAATGACAACATTTTACCAGACTAATTCATGGAGTAGTCACCCATCACCGTCTAAAGATTATACGGATCTTTGGAAACACATAGCCAATAAAAAAAATTGGCGGATTGTTGAACTAATTAATGGTTATTATCAAACCGAATATCAAGATTTAAAAAATCAAAATGTATGGAATGATGTAACAAGAAGGGAAACTTTAAAACAAGCGGAAGATGCTATAGATGAAACTGTAGCTTACTATTCAAAAAAAGTTGAATTTCTTAACGGACCAAAAGTAGTAAAAACATTCAAATAAAAATATAATCAAATTTAATTAAATGGAATACAATAATCCAAGTGAGATTGTTAAAACTCTCACATTCGGGAAAGACGCAAATGATCAAATTATAGCAGGTGTCGAAAAGTTAGCTAACGCAGTGAAGTCCACATTAGGAGCTTCCGGAAAATGCGTAATTTACGAAGATGCCTTAGGAAGACCGGTAATAACAAAAGACGGAGTAACCGTTGCAGAGAGCGTAGTCTTACTACATCCGGTCGAGAACATAGGAGCAACCCTTATAAAGCAAGCAGCTAGAAATACTGTAAGAGAAGCAGGAGACGGTACGACAACATCTACCGTCCTTGCTAATTCTCTTTTAAAGATTACAAACAAACATTTAGATGAAGAAAAAGTTAGAGAACTTAAAGCAGGCATTATTAGCGGTGCTAACAAAGTTAAAATATATCTTGATAAGACCAGTACTCCTGTTAAAGGCCAAATGCTACAAAACGTTGCTATCATTAGCTGCAATAATGACAAAGAGCTTGGGATCAAGATTGGAGAAGCTTATGAAAAAGTTGGAAAAAATGGAATTGTATTAATGGAAGAATCTGATACAAATGAAACTTACGTGGATTTTGTTGAAGGAGTACAATTTGATAGTGGATTAAAGTCAACGCATTTAATAACAGACAAAGACAAACACACAGCTGTTTTAGACGATCCTTACGTGCTTATTGTTTCATCCCCTATTCCTAACATAAGAAAAATACAAAGCGTCTTAGAACACGTTATAAAGAGTAAAAGAAGTTTATTGATTGTAGCCGATATGGAACAACAACCATATGCTACATTGTTATCGAATAAAGTTAAAGGTAATATAAAAGTTAATATTGTTGATGTACCTGGTTTTGGTTTAACAAAGCAAGATACAATGGATGATTTAGCATTACTTACTGGGGCAATGATAATAAACGAGGAACTTGGTGATGATTTAGATTTAATAAATCCCGATGTACTAGGTAGCGTTAAAAAAGCTGTTACAGATGAAAAATCAACAGTGCTTCAGATAGAGCAATCAATAGATGTAGCTCACAGAGTTGAAGAGGTTACTAAAAGTATTGAAACAGAAACTAATCCATTCTTTAAGAAAAAGTTAGAGCAAAGACTGTCAATGTTAACTGGTAAAGTTGGTATTGTTTATGTTGGAGCAGATTCTGAAGTAGAGCTTAAAGAAAAGAAAGATAGAGTTGAAGATGCAATTCACGCAACTAAAGCTGCTTATAAAGAGGGTATTGTAGCAGGGGGAGGTATTGCTTTATTGAATGCTGCTAATAACTTGAAGGCTAAGAATAAAGGAGAAGAGATATTGTTTGAAGCAATTAAATCACCTTACTACACTATACTAGACAATGCTGGTATTATTGAAGTTAAAAAGCAAACAATAAAAAATAGAGGGATTGATGTTAAAACTGGCAAAGAAGTTAATATGATTAAAGCCGGTATTATAGATCCTGTGTTAGTTACTAAGTCAGCTCTTAAAAACGCTGTAAGTGTTGTAACAACTATTGTGTCTGCAGATTGTGTAATTAGCAATAAAAGATTGATGTAATGAAAGCGATCAATTATTATATAATTATAGAAAAAATCAAAGAAGCTCCAAAGAAAGTAGGAGGCATTGAATTAACTGAAAAGCAAGATACAGACATTAGATATTTAAAAGCTAATGTAATAAGTGTAGGAGACAAGATAGAAGGTATTAATGAAGGAGATATTATCAGGTATGATAAGCATGCTGGTCATGGTATCGAATGGAAAGATAATTTTTATTATGTTATTACAGTTGGAGATGTAGTTATAGTTGAATGAGACTAACAGCTTCAGATCTTAGAGATATAAATTTATTAAAGTATTACAGGCTCGTTAGAAGGTGGGCCTGTAAAACTTATGGATTGAAAGACGCTGATTTAGAATTACTTGTGTATTTAGATTGCAAACAATTTTTTACTCGTAATGATTTTATAAATGGCGTTTACACTTATACTTGGGATAAAAATAGATGGGAGCGTTTACGTAGAAACGGTTGGATCGATGTTTTTAAAGAGCGTAATAGAACGAGTTCTAAATACGCAGTATATAAAGTATCTACGAAAGGTAAGCATTTAATAAGTAGAATATATAGAATACTATTAGCAGAAGAAGATTTACCTACATCGGCAAGAAGTGTATTTTATAATAATAAAACATATACAGATAAAGTTTTTAATAAAGCTATTGATGATATGATAAGAGATAAAGAGAGATAATGGATTTTAAACTTAAAGATTTTGCAGATCTTGTCGGAATAGACAAAGAAACTTCTACATATAATACACCTGTTTTTAAAAAAGATTTAGATGGAGATATATTAGGTGAAGCTAATAATGATGGTACTATATTTATAGACAAGTCATTGAAAGGTAAAGCAAAAGAAGAAGCTGTAAATCACGAAAAAGTTCATTTAGATCAAATGGCTCAAGGAAGATTGCACTATGATGACAACAAGGTAACTTGGAAAATGGATACAAAGTCGCCAGCTAGAGTTTATAAAAGAGTAGGTGGACAACTAATAGACGAAGAAACAGGTAAGTCAGCGCAAGAAGGCGGGGATTTTGAATGGGAAAGAGAAGCATATAAAAAACAGTAATATGGGATATAAAGCAAAATCAATTACAGCTAAAGCGTCAAGTGCTTGTAAAATGAATATGGGATTAGTTATGGGTGCAAGCGATATGCATAATTCTAAATCCTTTGTTGATCATGGGGCTTTAATTGAAAAAAGAATACAAAGCGGAAAAGCAAAACCCGTTACACCTGAAGAACAAGAAAAAAAAACTAACATAACAGAAGAATAATATGAACTTACCAATCACAAGTAGAGTAAAAAGATCTCCCCTGTTAAGCCAAGCGTCTCAAGCTATAGAGGTTGAGAATGACGATCAAGCTAAAGGCTTTTATGAAAGTCAAGGAGAAGATGTAAAATCCACTAAAACAGTAACCCAAGAGCCTACTGAAACTTTCACGGGGACAAAAGCAACAGGAGAAGCAGAAAAAAAATGGGCAAAACAAAATGAATACTGTAAAGGTAAACCCGTGGGTACACCTGGTTGTTCTGGTTTTCATAAATTCGAAGGAACTGGAACCGTAGTAGAGGAGACGGTTGTTAAAGGGAAAAAAGAAATGGGTGAAGTTCCAATAAGAGTAGCTCAAAAAGGAGACGTAATGGAGCCTTGGCAAATTTCTAGAATGCAAAGATCCATAAAGAAAGAACAAAAGCAAATTAGAAAATCTAAACTTAAACAAAGACCAGACGGTGTTAGTAGAAGAGATTGGAAGAGGCAGGTTAGAGCAGAAGAAAATGCTGCTGAACAAAAAGAGTTTCAAGCTTTAGCAGATAGAAACGCTAAATCAAGAGCTTCCGGTAAAAGAGGAGGATCAAGAGATGTAGCTGGTTTTGATAGAGCTAAAACCGTTGGAGAAGATAGTGAAAAAGTGCAAGTGACTAAAGCTCAAAAAGCAGCTGAGCTAGCCGCTAACAAAAATAAAAAAGAAGAAAAGAAAAAATCACCAAACGAAATGAGATCAACAAGCCCAGCAAAAAAAGCATTAAAAGGTAGCCAAAATCAATTACCTCAGCATTTACAAGCAGCTATTAAAGCAGCTCCTGGTAAAATGAACGGTTCTCCTTACAAAATGAAAGGCTCAATGTTTAAAAAGAGATACTAATGGCTATACCAATTACAAGTAAAATAAAAAACTGCTCGCCTGCTAAGAAAACAGGAGCATGGACAAGGAAAGAGGGGCAATCGGAATCTGGAGGTTTAAACCAAAAAGGTGTTGATGATTATAAAAGAAAAAATCCTGGTTCAAAATTAAAGACCGCTGTAACAACAAAGCCATCTAAATTGAAGCCTGGTAGTAAAGCCGCTAATCGTAGAAAATCTTTTTGTGCAAGAATGAGCGGGGTAAAAGGACCAATGAAAAAACCAAATGGTAAACCTACAAGAAAGGCTTTAGCATTAAGAAAATGGAATTGCTAATGGAATCAAAAGGACTAGGCGATACGGTAGAAAAAATAACTAAAGCAACAGGAATCAAGACTTTAGTAGAAAAAGTTTCAGAGGGTTTAAACATCCCGTGCGGGTGCCAGCACAGAAAAGAAAAACTAAATAAAATGTTACCATACAAAAAATAAAAAAAAATGAGTTTCAAAAACACACCAATAACGGCGAAAATTAAAAGAACTACTAAAGGAGGTATTACACAACCATTACTTAACGTAGGAGCTCCTATTAAAATGAAGATGTCTTCACCTGCTAAGCAAACAGTTGCTGACCCTGAACTTACTAAAAAAATGGACAATTTTAGAAATGAAATGTCTAGACAAGACAAAGTAAAAGCCGACAACTTAGCTGCAAGCAAAGCAAAGAAAGCTGCGAAAGATAAATCTAATTATCAAAAGAACATGGATCAATATAGAAAAGATGTATCTACTTTAAATGCAAATACAAAAGCTGCATCTAAAAATGTTAATCCTAGACAAATGGATTCCGCTATGAATAGAAGCGTAAGACAGGCAGGTAGGATTAAATCTTTTGAAAAGAATCTTTACGACTACGATACAAAAAACAAAGCAGGTAGCACTGAAGGTTATACTGCTAAAGAATATGCAATGGCTAAAGCCAGTGGTACTTATAAATCTAGAGCTAAGAAAAAAGAAGACGTTAAAGTAGACACTACCAAAACTCAAGCCACTAAAACTAAAAAAGTTTCATACGATACTGCTTATAAAAATAGGGATCAAAAAACATACGGTAAGATGGACAAAGCTACTTATATAAAAGAAGCTAAACGTCAAAACGCTTCATATAAGGCCGGTAAAGGATGGGATGTTAAAAACAAAGGTAAAGATACACCACCTAGAAAAAAGGTTAAAACAGCTTCTGTAATAGAACCTAAAGGAATTAAAAAAATAGAAATATCTACAAAGTTAGATCCAAAACAACTTAAAGCAGAAGTTGTAAAGCGTAACACTAAAACAGAAAAGCCTTCTAAAAGAGACGTACGTAAAGCTAATAGAAAAGCTAAATCAGCAGGTAGAGCAAGTGATAGAGCAGCAAGAGCTAGACTAAAAGGCCAACAAGCTTTAGAGAATGGTAACAAGCAAAAAGCTTTAAGACTTAAAAGAAAAGAAACACGATTAAAAGCAAAAGCTACTAGAAAAAGAGGACAAGCAGCAGATGCTATTAAGATAAAAGATTAAATGAAAAAGTTATTTCAATGGCTTACAGGTAGTGTTGTTAAAGAAATTGGCAGCGCTATTGATAAGTTAACTACAACTGAAGAAGAGAAGCTTACTATTAAAAAGCAAGTTATAGAAATACTAGAACAAGCCGATACAAATGCTCAAGCTCAAGTAACAGATCGTTGGAAGTCAGATATGGAAAGTGACAGTTTCTTGTCTAAAAATATCCGGCCAATTATACTCATATATATAACGGTTATATTTACAGCGTTGGCATTTACTGATGGTAACATTGGAGAGTTTCAAATAGCAAAAGAGTATATACCTATATTTCAAACATTATTAGTTACTGTTTACGGAGCTTATTTTGTAGGAAGAACTTGGGAAAAAGCAACAAAAATAAATAAAAAATAAACAAAAATAATGGGACAATTTTTAAATCAGCCAGACTTTATAGAGTTTGGCAAAGTAGTAACACCAAGCAATACAATTAATGCTTCTACAAACCTTAACAAAGCTTCTTTGTGGGTTGGCGGAGGCGGTACTGTAAAAGCTATACTTTCTAGTACACTTGGAGGTGTTGTAGAAAGTTTTACAATAACATCACCAGGAGCAGGTTATACCACTGGAGCTGCAGTAGCAACTTTAAACGATGATGGTACAGATGCAACTGGCTTAACCGTAGATATCACTGTAGATGGTAGTGGTGCAATTGTTACTGCCGTACTAAATAACACAGGTAGTGGTTATGTAGTAGGACAAACACTTAGAATAGCAGGAGGTACTTCAATGGCAGTTATTACTATTACAGGAGTTGATAACACACCTTTAGCTTCTCAAGCAGTATCTTTTCAAGGAGTACAAGCAGGGACATACTTGCCAGTAATCGTTGATTATGTGTTAATAGAAGGCACTAACCCGGCAACTCTGATGATTGCATGTCATTAAGAATGCTTAAAAACAAGTAACTATATAGTTATTATATAAACAATTAAATCATATTATTATGTCTAAAAAATTATCAGAAGTAGAGTTAAAAGAATTACAAGGGGTCATTGGTAAAATCAACGAAGTGCAAATGCAAATTGGTGGTTTAGAAATGCAAAAACAAGAACTTATTTTAGCGGGAGTTGAGGCTAAAAAAGCTTTAGGAGAAACTCAAAAAACGTTAGAAGAAACTTATGGCCAGGTTCAAATTGATATCCAAACTGGAGAAATCAAAGAAAATGAATCAGATAGTTAGAAAGATAAGTATTGGTAAAGACTACAAAAATGATGCCATGCACTACTCTGTTGGACAGGAAGTGTATGGTGGTCATACCATAAAAAATATAATTGAAGAAGATACTAAGTACTCAATATATATAGAAAAGAATAACGAGATAATGCCATGGAAAGATTTTAATAAGAATATGGCAATTGCAGTAGAATATGACTTGCAATATTAATGAAGTCATTAATTAATTTTATCATAGAGCCTATAGGCGAAAGATATAACAATGTAAAGAATATTGAAGGCAACGAATTATTGTTAAATACAGAATTACAAAATCATAATTATTCAAATAGAATAGCCAAGGTTATATCCGTACCTAAATTATCAGATACTGATATAAAAGAAGGTGATCAAGTAATAGTGCATCACAATGTATTTAGACGTTTTAGAGACATTAGAGGTGACGAAAAAAATAGTAGATCTTACTATAAAGATAATATATACTTTGCAACTGAAGATCAGGTTTATGCTTACAAAAGAAAAAGCAACTGGCAAAGCTGTAAGGGATTTAATTTCGTAAAACCTATAAAAGAAACAAAATCATTTTCATTAGATAAAGAGAAAGAAGGTGTTGGTGTTTTATACTTCAAAGATCCTGAACTAAAAGGATTAAAAGACGGAGATCTAGTCGGGTTTAGACCTGGGGCAGAATATGAATTTGTAATCGGTAACGATAGAATTTATAGAGTACCCACAAATTCAATCACAATTAAATATGAATATCAAGGAAACGAAGAAGAGTATAATCCAAGCTGGGCATAGAGCGGTTGAAGAACTTATAAAAGTTGCCAAAGAATCTATTGTAGATTCAGAAGATGATCTTGCTGCAGACAAGCTTAAAAACGCAGCGGCTACAAAAAAGCTAGCTATATTTGATGCTTTTGAAATCCTTACTAGGATACAACTTGAACAAGATATTCTTGACGAAAAACCAGCAGAAATTAAAGAAGAAAAATCTTTTAAAGGATTCGCTGAAAAAAGATCTAAGTAATGTACGAACAAACATTATATAAGATTGTAACTCCTGTAAAGCTTACTACAATATCAAGACTCAACAAAGCTAAAAAATGGGAGTATGGTTATAACAAAGAACACGACATCGTTGTTATAAGTAAGACTGGGCAAATTGGTGAAATATACAATATACAGAACTTAAAAATAGCTTTACCAAAAGCACCGCCTAGTGTAGATAAATCAAATAAAAAATGGACACCTGAAGAATACCCTAAAGAATTAAAATCAATTGAAAGTATATTCGATTGGAGGGATTATCCAGAGTCATTTAAGCTAAAATGGGAAAGTTATATAGATGAACAATTTAACAAAAGAGAAAACGGTCACTGGTTCAATAATAAGGGCTTGGATACTTACATTACTGGTACTCACTTTATGTACTTGCAGTGGTCCAAGATTGATGTTGGGCAGCCAGATTTTAGGGAATCAAACAGATTATTCTACATCTTCTGGGAAGCTTGTAAAGCAGACACCCGTTGTTATGGAATGTCATATCTCAAGAATAGACGTTCAGGCTTTTCATTCATGGCGTCTGGGGAAACGGTTAATATGGCAACAATATCGTCCGACTCACGCTTTGGGATTTTGTCCAAATCTGGAGCCGATGCTAAGAAAATGTTCACAGATAAGGTTGTACCCATTAGTGTTAACTACCCGTTTTTCTTTAAACCGATCCAGGACGGTATGGACAGGCCAAAGACGGAACTTGCCTACAGGGTCCCCGCATCAAAGCTTACTCGTAAGTCCATCACCAAAGCCGTTAGGCCCGAGACCCTTGACGGTCTTGATACCACCGTCGATTGGAAAAACACCGGTGATAACGCATACGATGGAGAAAAACTAAAACTACTAGTACATGATGAAAGTGGCAAGTGGGAGAAACCGAATAATATATTAAATAACTGGCGAGTTACAAAAACGTGTTTAAGATTAGGTTCTAGAATTATTGGAAAATGTATGATGGGTTCAACCTCAAATGCATTAGATAAAGGAGGAGACAATTTTAAAAAACTATATAACAATTCAGATGTTATTAAAAGAAATAGGAATGGCCAAACCGCTTCAGGTTTATATTCTTTGTTTATTCCTATGGAATGGAATTATGAAGGATTTATTGATGAGTATGGGCATCCTGTATTTAATACCCCTAAAGAACCTGTACTAGGCCCATACGGCGACGTTATAGACATCGGGGTTATAGAGCACTGGAATAATGAGGCAGAAGGATTAAAGTCCGACCAGGACGCTCTAAATGAATTTTATAGACAATTTCCTAGAACAGAAGAACACGCTTTTAGGGATGAAACAAAAAATAGTATATTTAATTTAGTTAAAATATACGAACAAATAGATTACAACGAAGATTTAGGTAATACAAATGTATTAACAAGAGGAAGCTTTCAATGGGTAAATGGAATAAAAGATTCTACGGTGAAATTTTCACCTAATCCATCTGGAAGATTTTTAGTATCTTGGGTTCCCGGGGAGCACTTACAAAATAAACAAGTTGTTAATAAAGGATTGAAAGCCCCAGGTAATGATCATATGGGCGCATTTGGTTGTGATAGTTATGATATATCAGGAACAACAGATGGGCACGGATCTAAAGGAGCTTTACACGGTTTGACAAAATTCAGTTTAGAAGACGCTCCAGCTAATACGTTCTTTTTAGAATATATAGCTAGGCCACAAACCGCAGAGATATTTTTTGAAGATGTATTAATGGCTTGTATATTTTATGGAATGCCTTTATTATGTGAAAACAATAAACCTAGATTATTGTATTATTTTAAAAGAAGAGGATACAGAGGGTATTCAATGAATAGACCTGACAAAGTGTGGAACAAATTATCTGTAACTGAAAGAGAAATTGGTGGAATGCCTAACTCTAGTGAAGATATAAAACAAGCACACGCGGCAGCTATCGAAACATATATAGACAAACACGTAGGTTTACGTGAAGATGGTCAGTACGGTGCAATGTATTTTAATACTACTTTAAATGATTGGGCTGGTTTTGATATAAATAAAAGAACAAAGTTTGATGCAGCTATAAGTTCTGGCTTAGCTATAATGGCTTGTAATAGACATTTATATTATCCCAGACCTCAAGTACAAAAAGAAACAATAAGTTTAAAAATAGCTAAATACACCAACCAAGGTGGTTTATCAAAATTAATAGAAAAATAAAAATATGGCTGAGTCAGTTATAACAAGTTATTTTCCAAGCCAAGTAGCTAGCGATGCGGAGAAGATGTCCATGGATTATGGTACTACTGTAGGTAGAGCTATAGAAAGTGAGTGGTTCAATAATACCAATGGAGGTAATAGCAGTAGGTTTCAAAGCAACCAAGTTACTTTTCACAATTTAAGATTATACGCTAGAGGCGAACAACCTATACAAAAATATAAAGATGAGTTATCTATAAACGGTGATTTATCTTATTTGAATTTGGATTGGAAACCTGTGCCTATTATACCTAAATTTGTAGATATAGTAGTTAACGGTATTTCTGATAGATTATTTGATATAAGAGCTTATTCACAGGATCCTTATGGGGTGGATAAACGTACAAGATACATGGAGTCTTTAATAAGAGACATGCAAACTAAAGAGCTTAATGAATTTGCTTCTGCTGAGTTTGGTGTTAACTTATTTGAAAATGATCCTGAAACATTACCTAAAAATAAAGAAGAGTTAGATCTTCACATGCAACTTACTTATAAACAACAAGTTGAGATTGCAGAAGAGCAAGCAATCAAAGTCTTATTAGATGGTAATAATTATGACTTAATAAAAAGACGTTGTAATTATGATTTAACCACTATAGGTATTGGTGCTGTAAAAAATGTTTTTACAAAATCAGAAGGAGCTAAAGTAGAATATGTGGACCCTGTTAACTTAGTTTGGTCATATACAGATTCACCTTACTTTGACGATATATATTATGTAGGAGAAGTAAGATCAGTACACTTAAATGAACTTAAAAAAGAATTCCCTTGGCTTACCAATGAGGAATTAAAAGATATTGCTGGGCAGTCAGTTAGTAACAACGGTTTTTACAATAGATCTATTAGTAACGTAAATCAAGATGATTCTAATACAGTACAGGTATTGTATTTTAATTACAAAACATTTACTAATGAAGTTTATAAAGTAAAAGAAACCGCAACTGGAGCAGCAAAAATAATACCTAAAGATGATCAATTCAATCCGCCACCTGAATTATATGAAGAGTATGGTATTGAAAAGTTATCTAAATCTCTTGAAGTATTATACGAGGGAGTAAAGATTGTTGGGGGAAGAATGCTTAAATGGGAACTTGCTAAAAATATGATTAGACCAAAGAGTGATTACTCTAAAGTCAAAATGAATTATAGCATGGTTGCTCCTAGAATGTATCGAGGTAGAATAGAATCTATAGTAAGTCGTATAACGGGATTTGCAGATATGATTCAATTAACTCATTTAAAACTACAGCAAGTAATGTCAAGAATGGTTCCAGACGGAGTTTACCTTGATGCTGATGGTTTAGCTGAGGTTGATTTAGGTAACGGTACAAATTACAATCCGCAAGAAGCACTTAATATGTTTTTTCAAACAGGTTCTGTAATAGGTAGATCATTTACACAAGACGGCGATATGAATCCTGGCAAAGTTCCTATTCAAGAAATAACTACAGGAGCTGGAGGAGGTAAAATGCAATCACTAATTGGTAATTACAATTACTACATGCAAATGATTCGTGACGTAACCGGATTGAATGAAGCTAGAGATGGAAGTACTCCTGATTCTAGAGCATTAGTTGGCGTGCAAAAAATGGCAGCAGCAAATTCAAATGTAGCAACAAGGCATATATTAGATGGAAGTTTGTTTTTAACATCGGACTTATGTGAAGGGTTATCATTAAGAATTTCAGATATATTAGAATATTCTCCAACAAGAGAAGCTTTTATACATAAAATAGGTAATCAAAATGTAGCTGTATTAGAAGAAATGAAAGATTTGTATCTTTATGATTTTGGTATATTTATTGAGTTACAACCAGACGAAGAAGAAAGAGCTGTGTTAGAAAACAATATACAAGCAGCTGTACAAAGTGGATTAATTGATTTATCTGATGCTATTGATTTAAGAGAAATTAAAAATCTTAAACTAGCTAACCAATTATTAAAAATAAGAAGGATAGACAAGCAAAAGAAAGATCAAGAAATACAACAACAAAATATACAAGCACAAGCTCAAGCAAATGCTCAAGCTCAACAAGTAGCTGCTCAAGCGGAAGTTCAAAAAGGACAAGCTTTGATTCAGCAAAAAATAGAGTTAGCAAATGCCCAAGCGCAAATAGATACTCAAAAATTAATGCAAGAAGCTACTTTAAAGAAAGAGTTAATGCAATTAGAATTTGAAATGAACTTGCAGCTTAAAGGTTTAGAAGTGCAGGGGCGAAAATCAGAGATAGTAGACAAAGAAGATAGAAAAGACGATAGAACAAAACTTCAAGCTACACAACAAAGTGAATTAATACAACAAAGACAAAACAATTTACCAGCTCAAGACTTCGAGTCAAGTGGGTTCGATACAATGGGCGGTGGATTTAACTTAGGTTCGTCAGACCCTAGGTAATAATAATAGTAACAATTATATAATATTTTATCATGTCAGAAGAATTAGAACAAGAAGTACCCGTTGTTGAGGAAGTCAAAGCGGAAGAGCCTAAACCTGTGTCAGTTGACGACGGGGTTATTAAGGTTGACTTAGGATTATTAAACAAACCAGAAACTGATGCCATTCCAGAGCAAGAAACAAATGCAGTGGATGATGATCAACCGGCCGCGATTAGCGAAGAAGTGGTTGAAGAAATACCACAACAACAAGAGCCCGTTCAAGATGAACAACCCGTTCTTGAAGAAATAGTAAACGAAGAAGTAGCTGAACAAGTTGAAGAACTTAACGAACAAGTTGAGCAAGCTATAGTTGAAGCGGATGCTGGTATTGCATTACCGGATAATATTCAAAAAGTGGTTGAGTTTATGAATGAGACTGGGGGGAGTTTACAAGATTACGTAAAACTTAACACCGATTATGCTTCATTGAATGAAACACAACTACTAAGAGAATTTTATGAAACTACTAAACCTCATTTAGATAGGGAAGAAATTGATTTTATAATGGAAGACAATTTTTCTTACGACGAAGAGGTTGATGAAGATAGAGACATTCGAAGAAAAAAGTTAGCTAGAAAAGAAGAGCTAGCAAAAGCTAAAAATCACTTAGATGGATTAAAATCTAGGTATTACGAAGAAATAAAAGCTGGGTCTAATTTAAACCCAGAAACAAAAAAAGCGGTTGACTTTTTCAATCGTTATAAAAAAGAAAACGAAGAAGCGAGTAAAGTAGCTGAAAACCAAGTATCTGTATTTAACAGTAAAACAGAAAAGCTTTTTTCCAATGATTTCAAAGGTTTTGATTTCAATGTTGGTGAAAAGAAATTTCGTTACAGAGTTAAAAATGCGGATCAGGTTAAAGACACTCAAGGCGATATCAATAATTTTGTCAAGAAGTTCTTGAACGATAAAAATGAAATGAGCGACGCCGCGGGATATCACAAGTCTTTATTTACAGCTATGAATGCAGACGCAATTGCAAATCACTTTTATGAGCAAGGTAAAACCGATGCTATGAAAGCAAGTGTACAAAAATCGAAGAATATTGATATGGACCCAAGGGGTGTTCATGAAAACGTCAAGCCGACTTCGGGAATGTCATTTAAGTCAATTAAGTCTGGTGGAACTTCTAAGTTTGGAGTAAAAACAAGAAATTAAAATTTAAAAATTAAAAATTATGGCATTAGGATCATTTACAGGAAGTGCTGGCGCATTGGCGCATTTAACACCACGACCTACACAAACGTTGTTTAACGACAACTACCTGTCTTTATCAGACATGGATTTTACACAACAGTTCTTACCAGAAGTATATGAGAAAGAAGTAGAAAGATACGGAAACCGTACTATCTCTGGATTCTTACGTATGGTAGGAGCAGAAATGCCTATGGCTTCAGACGTAGTAGTATGGTCTGAGCAAGGTAGATTACACGCAGCTTATGACCCAGTAGAAACTACAGCTACTACAGTTATTATTCCAGCTAACGCAGCAGGAGCTTCTCAAAACGTTATTGGCCCAGGTGCTACTATCGTTATTGCTTCAGCAAACGGTTTAGTTGTGGAAAAAGCTTATGTATCTGCAGTATCTGCACCAGTGGCGGGAGTTGTTACATTAACTGTAGCTGGATATCAAGGAGCTATTACTGTTCACGCAGCAGCTAAGGTATTCGTATACGGTTCTGAATATGCAAAAGGGACTTCTAATGCAGGAACTTCTGTTGATGCATCTTTCGAGCAATTTAGTAACAAACCAATTATCTTAAGAGATAAGTACAATGTGAACGGTTCTGATACCGCTCAAATTGGATGGGTTGAAGTAACTACTGAAGCTGGTACTTCTGGATACTTATGGTATTTAAAATCTGAGCACGAAGCTAGAATTCGTTTTGAAGATCAATTAGAAATGAGTATGCTAGAGGCTGAAAAAGCAGCGTCACCAATTACGCCAGCTGACTTTGGAACTTCAGCAGGAACTCAACTTACTGGTTCTGACGGATTATTCTCAGCTCTAGAAGATAGAGGATTAGTTTATTCAGATCAAGATTTTGGTGGTGCTGATGGACTTGCAGACTTTGACGTAATATTACAAGAATTAGATAAGCAAGGATCTATTGAAGAGAACATGATGTTCTTAAACAGATCAGCTTCTTTAGGGCTAGATAATATGTTAGCATCTGTTAATTCAGCTTACAGCACAGGATCTTCTTATGGAGTATTTAATAACAGCTCTGAAATGGCATTGAACTTAGGGTTCTCTGGATTCAGAAGAGGTTCTTACGATTTCTATAAGACTGACTGGAAATACTTAAACGACGCTACTACTCGTGGATTAGTTGGAGATATTGAAGGTGTATTAGTACCAGCAGGAACTTCTACAGTTTACGACCAGCAATTAGGACAGAACATTTCAAGACCATTCTTACACGTACGTTACAGAGCTTCTGAAGCAGACGATAGAAAAATGAAATCTTGGATCACTGGATCTGTTGGTGGAAACTTTACAAGCGACGAGGATGCAATGAACGTTCACTTCTTATCAGAAAGATGTTTATGTGTACAAGCAGCTAATAACTTTGTGTTATTCAAAAAAATAGCAGCATAGTAAATTAATGTAATTCTTACCCCTGTTGCATTGACAGGGGTAACTATTACTCTTATAAAATTATTTAATCATATTATATCATGGCAAAACAAGCTACAGCAAAGCAAGTTGAGGTTGCTCCTCAAGTAAAAGCAGTACCAAAAGCGGCTGCAAAACCACAATGGGAATACAAAGACAGAACGTACTTTTTAATAACGGGTAAGTCTCCATTAATTTTTACAATACCTTCTAAGCATTCAAGAAACAAACCTTTATTATATTTTGATAAAGAATCTGGATATCAAAGAGAACTTAGATATGCTACCAATCAAAAAACACCTTTTGCAGATGAACAAAAAGGAGAAGCAACTTTAGGTAGAATAGTTATGAAAAACGGAACAATAACAGTTCCAAAAGAACAAGTTGCATTACAAAAATTATTATCATTATATCATCCACTTAAAGACAAGATTTACAAAGAGCTTAATAAAGAGCAAGATTCTGTAAATCAGATTGATTGGATTGAATTGGAATTAGAGGCCCTTACGGCAGCTAAAAACCTTGATGTGGATCACGCAGAGGCTATATTAAGATCTGAATTTGGAGAAAAGGTTACAAAGCTTTCATCTAATGAATTAAAAAGAGATCTAATGATATTTGCTAAGCAAAATCCAATATTATTTCTAGAGCTAGCGGCTGACGATCATATTCAGTTAAGAAATGTAGGAGCTAAAGCAGTAGAGGCAGGTATTTTAAGTTTATCTTCTGACCAACGTACATTTTCATATGGACAAGGTGGTAGAAAATTAATGACAATACCTTTTGATGAACACCCTTATTCTGCATTAGCAGCTTACTTTAAGACTGATGATGGTATGGAAGTTTACAAAGCAATATTAAAGAAACTTAAATAAGTTACCTTATAGTGGTTAGGCTACTGTAATCGTGGCCTAACTATTATAACAATAAAAAAATACAACAATGGCAATAAGCGTAAATACTGTTTACCAAAGAGTACTAGGTGTGCTTAATAAAGAACAAAGAGGTTATGTAACTGCTCAAGAATTTAACTTATTCGCTAATCAAGCGCAGCAAGATTTATTTGAACAATACTTTTACGACATAAACCAATTTGGTAGAGTATCTGGTAATGATACTGAGTATTCCGACATGCTTACATTGCTTAATGAAAAAATAAATATATTTGAAACTATTTCTGCGCCTACCAGACCTGCTAGTTATTTTATAGCACCCTCTGATATGTATAGACTAGGATCTATTGTTTATAAAAACACTACAACAAACTCATTTGGAACATCTTCTACAGAGCAAATAGAAGCAGAGCGAATTAATGCTAATGAGTTTTTATACATTAATTCTTCTCCTTTAACTAAACCTACAAACACTCGACCTGTATTTGTTTCAAATGCAAGCGGTATAAAAATATATGCAAATTCAGAGGTTACCGACGTTGCTTTAGTGGACTACCAATACATAAAAAAGCCTGCAACAGTAAACTGGGCATATCAAATTGTATTTAACGAGCCTTTATATGACGCAAGTAATTCTGTGGATTTTGAACTGCATCCTGCAGATGAAGCTGATCTTGTTATAAAAATATTAGAATTAGCGGGTATATTAATAAAAGATTTAAACTTGTATCAAGTTATGAATCAAGAAGAACAAGAAACTATTCAACAAGAAAAAGCATAACATATGGCCTTACCTTTACAAACAGATGAACAATATTATTTAGGTCCCGATGGTATTTGGAATAGCTGGGATGAGGACTATGGTAACTATCAATTTACTAGTATAAAAGATATTATAAATAATTTTATTATATCATATGTAGGTGAAGAGAAGATTATACCTAAAGTAAAAAGAACAGATGTAGCATTCCACGCACAGCGCGGAGTTCAAGAATTTAGTTTTGATATATTACCTTCAGTTAAGAGTCAAGAAATAGAGATTGGTCCAAACCTAAACTTTGTTTTACCAAAAGACTATGTTAACTATGTAAAGATTACATGGACTGACTCTAACGGTATTGAAAGAGTAGTATATCCTGCTATTAATACTAGTAATCCTTTCCCTATATTACAAGACTCTAATTACGAATACTTATTCGATGAACAAGACGAAGAAATTGTGTCAGCTCAATCTTCGGAAACAAAAAAAAGATTTCAAACACCTATACAACCAGGCCAGAACGAAAGAGATGTAATACCTACTGATTTAACTTTTTTAAATGATTATGGAAGAAGGTACGGTATATCTCCACAACAGGCACAAGTTAATGGGGTATTTTACATTGACCAATTGCAAGGTATTATATTTTTTGATTCTTCATTTGTAAATAAGATAGTGACCTTAAAATATATATCAGACGGTATTGGTGGTTCTGATGAGGATATGACCGTACATAAATTTGCTGAGGATGCTTTGTATAAGTATATTGCTTATGCAATACTATCTACTAGGGCTAATACACCTGAATATTTAGTTTCGAGATTTAAAAGAGAACGATCAGCCGCTAAGCGAAATGCAAAATTAAGATTATCTAATATTAAGATAGAGGAAATTACACAAGTTATGCGTAATAAATCTAAGATTATAAAACACTAATATATGCCAGAATTTGTACATGTTTTCCAAGCCGGAAAAATGAACAAAGATCTTGATGAAAGACTTGTTCCTAATGGTGAATACCGAGATGCTTTAAATTTAGATTTAGCTAATTCAGAAAACGGAAACGTAGGTTCTTTACAGAACATAAAAGGTACACTTGAGCTTAGAGGCAAATTAGGGCAGCCTGATTGGTCTGGATCTTATATAGATGCCTTATCTAATCCGGTTTGTATTGGGTCTATTAGAAATGATGTTTCAGAATGTATATATTGGTTTATAGCTTCTGATAATATTAGCACGATAGCAGAATACAATCAAACAACACAAGATATTGCCCCTGTAATAGTTGATACTTTAAACATTCTTAAATTTACAGAGGACTATCTTATAACAGGTATAAATATAATTGAAGATTTTATATTTTGGACAGATGATCAAACAGAGCCGAAAAAAATAAACATAAATAAGTTTAAAACCGGATCTATTGATTTTCTTACACACACTAAGATACCTTTATACATTCCAGAACAACAAACATATTCAGAAAATTTAACAGGACAACCTAATTTTGTTGAAGCAGATGTAACCGTGATAAAATTATCTCCTTTAGCAGCACCTGTTATTACAGCTAGCGCTAGTAAGTACGGTGATAATATACCCGGGACAGGTTTGTTGCCTCTTAGTACAACAATGACAACTGCTTCAACAGTTAATTTTACTTACGTTGAAAATATTCCATTAGATAGTATTAGTAGAGTACCTTTAGATACTTATGGTGAATATTTATCTAACATATCTAATAACCCTAACTTCTACGCAAATTCATCTATTCCTAATTGGAATGGTGAAATAACTTTTACAGTAAATTCAGTGCCTACAGCCTGGGCTTTAGATGATATTATAGAATTAGAAACAGATTTTACAACAGAGTTTTATGTTAATTATGAATACAAAATAAGCATTAAACTTACTTCAGTAAACAACACTACAATAACAGGGCAAATACAAGCAATTTCAAGCGACATACAAACTTTTAGAGATTCTGATGAAAACATAATAATTTACAATTGGAAAGCTATATTAGTAGAAGAGTCACCTATGTTCGAATATGTTTTTCCTAGATTCGCTTTTAGATGGAAATTTATTGATAATGAATACTCTTGTTTTTCTCCTTTTTCACAAGTTGCTTTTGTAGGTGGTGAATTTGAGTACTTAGCTTCAGACGGTTACAATGAAGGTATGACAAATAATATAAGGCTTCTTGAAATTGGTAATTTAGCCTGGGGTAGTCAAGAGGTTGTTGAATTAGACATTTTGTTTAAAGAAAGCAACAGCCAAGCAGTGTATAGTGTAGAGACATTAAAAAGATCCGATTTTCCAGTCTTACCTAGTACATTCCAGGTTGAAACAGAACTTATTGGAGCAATAGTAGAAGCTAATCAAATATTAAGACCATGGGACAATGTTCCCAGAGCAGCAAAAAGTCAAGAGCTTATAGGCAATAGAATAGTCTATGGTAATTATCTGCAAAATTATAATGTAGATACAACTACCTTAAATTTAACAAATACACCTACAAACCATCCGGCTGTAGCAGATCCTGCTAAAATAAGATTTCCTTTCCCATCAGTAAAATCTATACGTACTTACCAAGCCGGAGTGTCATATATTGATGCATACGGTAGAGAAACACCTATATTTACAAGTAAACAAGGTAGTACAAAAATAGATATATCTGATTCAGATAAAACAAATAAACTAACAATAACCCCTACAAATATACCTCCTTCTTTTGCTACCCATTATAAGTTTTTTGTAAAAGAAATATCAAATGAGTATTACAATTTAGCATTAGATAGATTTTACGAAGCAGAGGATGGCAATGTATGGTTGTCATTTCCTTCGTCTGAAAGAAATAAAGTAGATGAAGAAACTTATTTAATACTAAAGAAACAACATGACACAGATAAACAAGTTTTAGGGTTTAATAGGTATAAAATTATTTCTATTGAATCAGAAGCTCCTACATTTATATCAACTTTTGATACAGTAATTACTTCTAGTATAGTACAACAATTAACTTTAGTTGAAGTTGGTTTTCTTTCTTTAAATTTCAGAGGGCCTATGTCTTCTGTAAATGCACAATTTGGTTCTTCCTTAAACGGAGGGAAAGTAAGATTTACTAAAGGGGCAAGTGTTTCTGATATATACGATGTAAGCATTTCTAGAGTTGCAAATCCGAATAGTGGCTCTACAGAAATTGATTATAATTTAGTGCTAGATAGACCATTAGGACCTGATGCTGCTTTTTTAGAGGATGTAGCTGTAGGACAAGATTATTCAGTAACTATACTTGAAGATGAAGTAAAAAGAAAGCCAGAATTTGCAGGTAGATTTTTTGTTAAAATACAAAGAAACTTTGCTTTTGATACAAATATTATATCTTCATTTGCCGCAATGCCGGTGCAGTATTCAATACTTGATTCCTTTCAGCCAGATAGAGGTTTAAACAATGCTAATAACCCCGGTCCAAATGCTCTTTTATATGCGGATTACGGAGCAACAAGCGAGGTTTTGTTTTGTGGCAGTCAAGCATCCGTTTTAAAAACTGTAGGTTGGAACGGTGGCGTAGGATCTTCTATTACTAACACAAATTACTCTCCTGACGCATATAAACTCGCGGCATTTCAGCCTCCTACTAGAGGTTCAAGAAAATTTGGAGTAATATATGCAGGCGAAAAAGCAGGCGGTGGAGGAGAATATATAAATCAAATGTTTGGTAATAGTTCTGTTAGCCAATATGTTGGCGGAAATTGGGCGGCTAATACAGCTACTCCGGACGGATTTTTATCCCCAGGCGCAGTTATAAGATTCCAAAATAAAGTTGATGGATCTTATAGTCAACCATACAATATAGTTGATGCTATAGGACAAAGATCTTTTAGAGGTAGGAGAATAAACCCAGTAGGTGGTTGTGATCATTCTGAAACAGGGTATAACCAAAAATACATTATTTATATAGAGCTTGCTGAAGAAATATCAGAAGATTGGATGCCTTTAGCTAATCAATGGAGTCATTTAGAAACAGTTTTACCAAGCATTCAAGCTTTAGAGCCTGTGATATCAGCTGGTAAAAAATTAACTTCTAACAATCCAGCTATATTTGAAACGGAGCCAAAAGAATCAATAGATCTAGATTTATATTATGAAGCCAGCGATTCTTTACCTATTTCTAATTACAATACAGAGTCTCAACATTTAAATTGGATGAATTGTTATTCATACGGTACTGGAGTAGAGTCAAATAGAATTAGAGATGATTACAACGCAGTATTCATAGACAAAGGACCTAAGGTTTCTACTGTATTAGATGAGCCTTATGCGGCAGAGCGTAGAGGTAGTGGATTTATATTTTCTCAAATATTTAATTCAACATCAGGTATAAATAGATTAAATCAATTCATACAAGCATTACCTATAACAAAAGATTTAAATCCTATTCATGGTACAATACAAAAATTGCATGCTCGCGACACTGATTTAATAACTTTATGTGAAGATAAATGTTTTAGAGTTTTAGCTAATAAAGATGCTTTATTTAATGCGGATGGTAATTCTAATGTTACAAGTAATAATGCTGTATTAGGACAAACAGTTCCATATGCAGGAGATTTTGGTATATCTAAAAATCCTGAGTCATTTGCAGATTATGGATTTAGAGTGTACTTTGCTGATAAAAATAGAGGTTCAGTAATAAGATTATCAAGAGATGGTATAACGGAAATATCTAGTAAAGGTATGGATGATTTCTTTTCTGATAATTTAAGATACTCCACTAAACTAATAGGTAGCTATGATGAAGATAAAGGTTTATACAATCTTAAGCTTAATAATATTACTCCGGAATGGAGAAAAATATTATCAACTGATACAGATTATCAATTAACAGCTTCTTGTGAAAATCCTAGTACTCTTAATAGTGCTGAAAAATCAATTGCAACTACAGTTTCGTTTAAAGAATCAGTAAACGGATGGACAAGCAGAAAATCATTCTTACCTGAAAGTGGAATATCTTTAAACAATGTATATTACACTTTTAAAAATGGATTATTGTGGCAACATAATGCAAGTAATACTTATAATAATTTTTACGGTAATCAGTATTTAAGTTCTTTCAATGTTGTTATAAATGAATTACCTAATGTAGTAAAAGGCTATAGCACTTTAAATTACACAGGTACAAGGTCTAGAGAGCTAGAATACGAGTATAACAACAAATGGTATTCTATTGCTGAAATTAACGCAAATCAAACAATACCAACTTCAACGCAAATAAAAACAGAAGGATGGCGAGTTGATTATGTTAGAACAAACCTTGAATCCGGAGAAATAAAAGAATTTGAAAATAAAGAAGGTAAATACTTTAACTACATAAAGGCGTTACACGTATGTAAAACTGGGGACGGTATCGGTAATTCTGAGGTAGACGCGGACCCTCAAGATTATCTTTTAACGGTTACAATTGATCCTGACTGCAGTAGCTCAGGAGATGTTATACCTGATACTCCTATACTAGGATTCTACGAATGGGACGTTGTTAATAACCCTGTTGCTTTAACTAATATAGAATTAGATACTCCTCAAGAAGCAAAATGTAATATTGAAAACTTTTATAATATATTAAACCAAGACTACATTAATGTTACAGTTACTAGCATGGAGCTTAAATATATTTCCACTGTTGGATTAGCTGTAGGTACTGTTCTATATGATAGCAATACCTTATTACCTTTTACTACAAACTCTGGTATTACTATATTATATACTAATAGCAATGTAGTAAGTAATCCTTCTTTAGACGCAAACAATTCACAATCTGTCCCTGATACATATAAATTAATTACTATAAACGCATCAGGTACTATTACAAACATAATACAATATAATACTTTAGCCCCTTGCGTAGGTAACCCTACAAATACAACAAGAGGTACAGCTGCCGTAGGTAGCATCAATGTGCCATATTTATTTTTTAGTCTACCTGCTCTTACAAATTCTGAATTAGTATGTGCTATAAAAAGTTTTATGACATCTTGGATTGCTTTGGGTACTGACGATAGAAGTCAAAATTGGTCTGTACCTAAGCCTTACTGGTATGATCCTTTTACTTTTTCAGTTGGTACGCAATTATATACTAAATTAAACAACGGAGAATTTAAAAAGAAAAATGTAAATAGCGCAGGCGATCCTGGTTATCCTAGAAAAGAAGTTTATAATTTAACTACAGGAGGAGTTATGTCTTTTGGGGCAACATGGACCGACGAAGCAAATAAACCCGATGACAATTGGGTTATAGTTAGTACAAATGGCACAGGAATAATAACAGCAATAGATGTATATAATACTTATAGTTATACTTGTCCATAAAATAATAAGATATGCCAATAACAATTAATAATTACAATTTTACATCGGTTATATACCAGGTAGGAGAGTTTACTCCTGTATATGTTGAATTTCCAACAGCTGTAATTACTATAACGCCTAATAGCGGATATACCGCTACAGTTTCGGACTTTTCTTTAGACGCTAGCTTTTCAGATCCCGCGGTACAGACTGTGGTATTTGCTCAAAGCGGATTAAATGTTACCTGTACAGTTACTTTTCAAACTAGTTTTGTAATGCCTGCAAACAATTATACAATTCCATTGTGTATTGTTGGAGAAGCAAAAGTTAGTCTTATAACAATATCTGGTACTTTTACGGCAACCGTAGGCACTAACATAACTCCGGTGAGCGAAACGTCTACTGTGTATAGCGATTCAGGATCGTTTGGTGAAACTGATGCTTTATTTTCAAGAACATATACAGCTGCTGCAGGATATTATTTAAAAAATCCTTCTGCTAATATTGTAACTGGTAATCAAGCTAATTATACAGTAGCTCAAACACCTACGTACGATAGTAACGGTAACTTAATTGTTTATTCATTAGATTGTAGTTATACATATCCTATTAATAATGTTTCTGGTGATTTCATAGACATAAAAGTTCCTTCAGAAGTCATATTTGTCCCTGCTCAAGAAATAGTATCTTATACGTTTGATACATCCCCGGTATCACTAGGAGGCTCACAGAGAGTATTAACTTTATTTGGGGATGAAGGTGCTGTTTTTACAATACTTGTAACAGATACTTTAGGTAATTCATACAATGCAGAATTAAATGCCACTATGGGTTCTACCGGAGCTTTTAGTACTTTAATAGTTTTTCCTGATATAACAGGAGCCACTTCTAACGTTGTTTATACAATAACGTTGTCAGGAGACTTAGCTTCTTCCTTCCCTCAGGTTAATCCAATAATATTAACTCAATATGCTATTAATCCGATTATATCTATAACAGCTTCTTCAAGTTATGGGGTTACAGGGTTTACAACTCTTACTAGACAAGGTACCGCTTTTTTATCTCCTTCAAATACATTTATAACAGCTACTTGGCCATTAACGGTTTCAAGTCCAGCTACAATATCTTATAATGGAGATATAGAAATGCCAGACTTTTTATACACACAACCATTAGGAGTTGATACTACTGTAGTTAGTACAGTGTCAAATTCGTCTACAGTAACCTTAACAGACGCTACAGGAATATTAGTAAATGACCAATTTAATTTATTACAAAATAATAGCGAATTAGCTCCTTTCCAATTTAAAATTACAGGAGTCGCAGGTAATGTATTAACAGTAACACCTAATATGTCAGCTACTTCTGGGACTATTCTACAAGTTTACAGAACAAAAGGTAATGTTATAGATAACGCTACAGTTACAGCAACACAAGTTGATCCTCAAAACGTTACAATAGATTTATCTGTTCAAGTGATTGAATTTGGTAATGAAGATGTAACTTTTACATTAGATTTAGACGAAATAATAGATACGGTAGGTGGACAAGTATTTGGACCATATGCTTTAAACTTTAATGCGCTTAGCTCTACTAATGCATGTTGTGGCCCTACCTCAACAATTATTTATTTAGATTCTAACGCATTAAGCACTGCTACAAATATATATACTAATAGTACAGGCACTAGCCTTGCTGCTTCTGGATATTACACAACAGGAACTGGATATAGATTTTGGGATGGATCAGCGTTCCCTTCATTAACAACAACACCCTGTCCTTCGTGCGCAACAGCTTTATCTTTATGTTATAGCAGTTCAAGTGTTAACGATTTATGTTGTAACATATCAAGTAATGTTACAGTTTATGTAGCTTCGGGAGAAACGTTTATTAATAACAATGGGTTGTATACCACTTCTGATTTAACGACAGCTGCTCCAGATGGCTATTATAGCCAAAACGCAAACACTTGTTCTAATAATTTACCTTAATAAAATGGCTCAAAAAACTTACAGACAACAATTATCAGGCGCTTTAGGCACGTTAACAAACTGCCCAAGCTGTAGTCCATCAACAACTACAACGTACGCTGTATCAACTTGCTCTAATAGCTATTTACACTATGTAGATGAAATAAGTGGATTTGATGGACAGCAAGCAGTATTAATTCAACCTTATAGTGTTGGTGATGTAGTGTGGATTAAAACAGGGGCATCAGCAACTATTGAATGTGCTACTATAACGTCTGTTGATAATCCAGATCCAGCAACACATTATATTGATGAAGCCCAAGGACCTTGGTCTCAATGCTCTCAATGTTACACTCCTTAATATATAATTATGGCAAATATAACTTTAACATTTACAAACCCTTTACCAGAAGGAGTTCAAGTAGGTAATATAGCTTGGTATTTAAATACCACTAATAATTTAGAAATTGAAATGGGACCAATAACATCGATATCTGCTAACCCAGTATCTATAGTAATCGACGCAGCTGTAGGCGTGGTTCCTCCAACAGCAACTGACTTTATATTTTATGTGCAAAACCCTATAGGCGTAGTAAGTTCTTTAAAAGGATATTATGCTGAAGCTCAATTCGTAAATGAATCAACAGAGTATGCTGAGTTATTTTCGGTTGGCACGGAGATATTTGAGAGCAGTAAATAATACGTAATAATAAAATTATAAAACAAATCAAATGATAGGACAAGTAGTTGGCGGGCTTACAGGAATAGCCAGCGGAATAATAGGCAGCGGTAAAAGAAAAAGAGAGCAAGCAGCGGCTCAAAAAGAATATGACCAGACTAAATCTGCTTTTGAAAATTTAGATACCTCTAATGTGTATAAAGACATGGAGAATACCATGGAAGACCTAACGGTTAACCAAGAAGCTGCTCAGTTTGCTGCTCAACAAAATCAACAGTCACAAGCTAATATAATGAACACTATGAGCGGAGCAGCCGGTGGTTCAGGAATTGCTGCTATGACGCAGGCTCTTATGGGGCAAGCCCAAGCAGGTAATAGACAAGCTTCAATAGACATAGGAAAACAAGAACAAGCAAATCAAGCAGCTGAAAGAAAACAAGCTGGTAACTTACAATTATACGAAAGAAAAGGAGAATTAATATCTAGAGATGCTGAAAACGAAAAAACTTCTACATTATTAGGTATGTCTCAACAAAGATTAGGAGCAGCAAACCAAGCCAGGCAAGATGCTACTAATGCAATAGTAGGAGGTGTTGGAAGTTTAGCTTCTGTCGCTGGCACAGCTGCTGCAGGAATGGGCTCTGTTACAGGTAATTCAGAAGATCCTGGTTTTATGGGTAGTCTTATGAAAACTTTAGGAGCATAAAGCAAAAAAATATGGATATAAATTTAGTAAAAGGAGCAGCTTTATTAGGGCAGAGTAAAAGATCAACTTATGCTGATGCAATGCAAAGAAGTCTTCAATCTGCTTCTCAAGCGTCAGCTATAATCAATGCTAGGCGTCAAGCTGAAAAACAACAAATTAATACTAAGGTTGGTAATTATATAGATAACTTAAATTCAGAAGTTGATTTAACTCAATTAACCTCAACACAGCAACTAGCTGTTACCAATTTTTTAGTAGAGAATAAGAATGTATATGCTAATGCTGCTTCTGAAATAGCTAGGATTGATGATCCATCTGACCCTAGATATATGGAATTGCGAGAAAAAATGAATGGAGTACAAAATTCATTTACAAATTTAGCTAGACAAGTGAACGGCTATAAAGAAGATAAAATAGCATACTTAAAAGACTTTGATGATAGAAGATTATCTGATGGTAATAATATAGGCACATTAAACGAAGCTTCTAAAATATATACTGACGAAGGCGATTTTGGTATTCAAGAAGGAGGTAATTTAAGTTTTTGGAATAATAATAAAAGTGAATATGAAAGCTACACTGATATTCAAAAACCTTTTTTAAAGGATTTTAAATCTGCAGATAATATATTAAAGCTTAATGAATCTGTATACAGCGCTGGTTCATCGCTTAGTGGCGCAAGGCAAAATATGATACGTAACAAATTAAAAAACATGATTAGTTCAGGTGGCAGAGATACTTTGCTATCTTTAGCTTCTGATGATTTTTTAATTGAAGGTGGTTTAAATTTACAAGATCCATCTTTATTTGATCCTGCTAATCAAGACTTACTACAAGATGCAGTGTTGAATAGTTATATGGACGCTTTAATTGATACCGCTGCTCAAGGAGCTAGAGATAAAAAGCCGTCAAGAGGAAGAGGTAGTGGTGGATTTAGCGGTGCATTACAAGATGAAATTAATTTATCTGGACCGGTTGTTGAGGAAGCAATGCAATTTGCTAGTTTAGGACAAATGCAAGAAGAGGGCAAAGCTACAGCTATTGCTCAGTATATAAACGGTACAAATTTATCTTCTAAGTCAATGCCTTACATTTCAAGAGCTGAATTCTTTGAAGACTATATGATCGCAAATGATTATGACGATGACGAAGTAGGAGAAGCGGAAAAAGCATTCACAAAAGAATATGGTAATTATCAAATATTCAAATTTAATGGCTCAAACCCAGGGGAATCAAGAGGTATTAATGTAGATATAAATAATCCTCAATCCTTATATAAGTTTTACTTACAAAATTCAAACTTAGGTAGCAAGGCTACAAACTATCACTTAGGTAATTGGGACAAGTATTCAGGTTCAACAAAACCTACAGAGGAAGTAAAAGAAGAAAAAGAAAGCACTGGTAACTTTGGTTAAATCAAATCTTATGGCAGACGATATATTAAAAAACATATGGAACGAGTTATCTTCAAAAGGTAAAACTGATTCCGAATTTGACACATGGAAAACTAATGTGTATAGCAATGAAGAAGTTCAAAATAATGTATACGGTTATTTAAAAGATAACGGTTATACAAACAGTGAATTTAGTGATTGGAAAACAAACGTTTTACCAGCAAAGACAAACGACTCTGCAAGTGCGGATCCAGCTGTGGAGTCACAAAGCGATACGGGATCACAATCGGAAAATGGTTCTTCGGGTTCTCGAGACGCTAGTGATTTTGAAAATACTCAAGAAAAAGCTACCGCAATTGAAAGGACATTTGGTAAAAATGAATTTACTGATTTTGTAGGAGATATATATAGAGCATGGGATGCTGGTACAGAAGCAGGTGGTTCTGTTAATGAAGCTTTTGATGTTTATAAAGGTAAAGATTCAACAGATAAAGAACTATATGCTTTTTTAGATAAAACAAGAAATATAGAAGAAAAGGGGCAGACAGATGAAATGATCGGTGTTTCTGAAAAAATGGCTGAATTAAAAAAAGAAGGTTACAATGGTGTAAGTGCTTTTTTTGGAGCATGGTGGAATAACCCTACAGCTATGCTACAATATACTGTTATGTCTTTAAGTCAAATGGGAAGAGCTTTAGTAGATAGTGAGGAAGTGGCTGGCACAGCAGCAGCAGTGTCAGGAGCAGCAGCTTTAACTGGTGGTGGAACAGGAGCAGCCTTAACCGCTTGGTCAGGACCAGGAGCTTTGTTTGGAGCAGGTGCTGGTGCAATAAGCGGAGCTATTGGTGGATTTTTTGGAGGATTATCTGGAGCTATGGAAACAGGTATGACCACAGCTGCTTTAATACAAGAAGAAGCTGTTAAAGATGGTTTAGATTGGGGTAATTTATCAGATAAAGAAAGATTTGATTATGTTAGAAAATTACAAAATGATACTGAAAAGTTTAATCAAATAAAAAGCAATGCTTTAGCAAGGGGTGTATCCATCGGAGCGATTGATGGCGTTGTTGGCGCAATATCTGGAGGTGTGGGTACAGCCGCTAGAACAACAGTAGCTGCTGGAAGTCGAAGTGCATTAGCTGGAGCTGCTAAAGTAGCATCAGTTGCTGCGTTAGAAACAACAGGCGGAATGCTTAGTGAAGTTGCTGGACAAGCCGCCGCGGGGCAAGAGTTTAATTTAGAAGAGATTCTTATTGAAGGTTTTGCTGATAAAACATTTACAGGAATAAGTTTAGCTCAAGCGGCAACACAAGGTGCTCCTAAATATATATTAAATGGACAAAAATTAAATGGAAAACAGTTTTCAGATGCTCTTAAAATAATGAGTGATGAAGCTTATGTTTCTGCTGATATTAAAATAGAAAATTCACCTGCTGTTCAACAATTAGTAAATAATAGAAGACAAGATATTGCAGCAGATCAAAAAGTAGATAGTAGAATAAATGATATAAACGATAGAGCTACTGCTATAAAATTAACAAAAGAACAAAATAGTTTAAAAGGAAACCAAGAAGGGAACAAAACTAGATTAGATCAAATAAAAGGAGAACTTAACACTATTTCAGAAAAGTATGCTGACTCTGACGTTGATGTAACAATAGAACAAAGACAACAAGCTGTAGCAGAAGCTGTTGATAACAAGTTTGAATCTAATTTTAATAAAAACTATAAAGCAGCAAGCGAAGCAGGTAAAAAAATAGGTCTTAAAACAACGGTATATAAAACAGATCTAGGTTATAAAAAAGCTATTGAGAAAGCATTTGGAAAATTGCCAGAAGGCTGGGACAGTAGTGAAGGGGTGTTCGCGGGTAATGGAAAGTTATTTATAAATAAAGCAAAGGCTAAGCGTAGCATAGATATATCTACAGGAAATACAGGAGCTATATCAGTTGCAAGTCATGAAGTGTTACACCCTATATTCAATGCTTTAATCGGTGACGCTAAAACCCAAAGTGAGTTTGTTCAACAGTTTAGAAAACGAATGACTAGTAAGCAAAAAACCTATGTAGACTCTCAAATAAAAAAGAGAGGTTATGGTCAAGAGCTTACTGGTATAGAATTAATGAACATTTTTTCTGATGGTATAATAAAAAATGAAATAACCTATGATCAAACATTTTTTGAAAAGGTAGGCGAGAGTATTATAAGATTATTCAAAGGAGAAGGATTTGACAGACTGTCTTTTGACAATGGTCAAGACGTATACAATTTTCTTAAAGAATACAACACAAGTATAAAAGAGGGCAAGCTAAGTGATAAAGCAATTACCACTATAAAAGAAGCTGAAACTAAAAAGAAAACTAAAGTTTCTGATGCTAAATTATTAAAAGAAGAACAGTTTTCAAAAACATTAACACCTGAACAAAACACGGAGTTTGCTGCAGATATATCTACTATAAAAAGTTTAGCTGCAGAGAATGCTGCAATAGCTAAGAAGTTTGGTAAAGAGCCTATCAAAGGCGCTAAGCAATCTAGGTTAGAACAAAAAGTTTTAGCAGGCATTAAAACATTGGTAGACAAAGTAGTAACAAATAGAACAAAAGCATTATATGATCCTATAGCAGACGATGCTAAAAGAAATGTATCTAGACAAGAGTTTAAAGATTCTATGAAGGTTGATCTTGAAACGATGGCTTTAAATGAATACAACGGATCACAAGAGTTAGAGAAATTCATTGTAAATAGAGGATATTTAAGAGCAAACAACTTAGCTAAAAGATTAGGTATTGAATCACAAGAAGACGGAGGTATAAAAGCCGATGTTGATTCTGCTAAAAATATAACCAATACGAAAGACGAACAAACAATTGATCGTAGCGGAGCTGTAGAGCGTGGTCAGGCGACGTTTGACGAGCTTGATATTGTAGATGATAAGTTAATATCTGAAATAGAATTAGAGCTCTCTAAGGAGCTTAAATTGCGTGCTAGAAAAGGTACACTTTCTCAAATGGTTTCTGTTAAAAAGGGAAGAGAAACTTATTTTGTATCTTGGTTAGAAGATTTTGTAGATAAAAAATTATTTAAAAAAATATTAAAAAAGTGGGGAGCAATTGGTGAATCAAAAGGTGTTACTGTTATACCTCCTGGTTATATAGATTTTTTAAATAGCAAAAAAGCTTTTGATATTGTTACTAAGGCTTTACCTATAAGAACTATAAAGAAAAGCTATGCTAAGCTTTTTAAAATAGAAAAGGTTGGTAGAGAGTTAACACCTGAAGGCAATCCTATATATAAAATTGCACCAATAGAGAAAAAAACATTTCTTCAGTACTTTTTAGACGGTAAGAAAAATACTATATTAGAAAGGCAAAAACAATTAGCTAGAGAAATTATAACACCTGTAACTAAGGAGATTGTAGCTAACTATGCTAATGAAGAAAACATATCAAACCTTGAAGAAATACAAGAGCTTGCTCCACAAGACGCTATTGATGTAGCTAACAAAATAGTTATTGAAGCACAACTTAACGATTTAGAGTCTAAAATCGATAGATATAAAGGAGAGAAAGAAGGATTTGACATAATACAATTTTCTATTACTAGAAAAGATTTAAAACAAATAAATGAAGCTAGTAAAACAGAATTAGATTCAGCTGAGTTTATTAAGTTCCCGAAAAGGATAAGGGACTTTATACATTACTTACATGATAAAGGTGTAATTACTGGTAATTCTTTTGGAGGACTTATATACGAAGAGTTTATAGTTAAAACAATAAAGTCTGCCGCAAGAAAAATACCAGGGTTAAAAGTTATTTCAAATAGAGGAGCAGGTTATAATAGCCAAATCCCTGATATAACCTTACAAGTTGAAAAAGATAATAATAAGTCAAAAGTTCTTATTGAAGTTAAAAAGAATAGAAATGTTCGATTTGGACAAGTAACTTTAGGTTTAGAAAACGGCGAAATAATAATAAGAAAAGGGGGTAAAGCTGTTGATCCGTCTACAATAGCAGGTGGTTTAAACCTAGTTAATAGAGCCGGTAATGGTAAAGAATTCTTAAACAATATATTGTCTTTAATAAATAAAGAAGAAAATACGTCTTTTAAAAATTTCCCTTTAGGTACTTCTATATCAAAAGAAACATATAAAAAAGTAACAGAGTCTAAAGATTATAAAGACTTTGTTAATTTAACAGAAGAGCTTAATCAAGAAAGAGTTGCCGCTCATTATAATGCCAAAGGAGTATACTATATACAAATTGGAGGCAAAGGTCTTTATTATATGGGTAAAGATATATTAAATACAGGAGTACCTGAACTTAATACTGCTTTTACAGGATCAATGCGATTCAAAAAAGGTACTACAAAAAATGGTAGGAACAGTATAAGTATTGTATCAGAGCCTAAAATGAAAGGTAAATTAGACAAATCTAATATAAGTCTTGAAACAAAAGAAGGTTCAACTGAACTTTACAATTCAATACAGTTTTCTAAAACATTAAATGAAGATTTTAATAATATTATAGAGGGAGCTACTGGTATAAAAGGTTTTAAAGTTTTTTCTGAAGCTAAAGGGAAAGTTAGAGGTCAAAACAAAGGTAAATTTAAATTTTTCATACCGCCATCTGCAGATGATTTTGCTGGTTTAGTTGGTAGGCTTTTAGGAAAAGGAGAACAAGGTAACTTAAATGCGGAGTGGTTTAAAAAGAATTTATTTAATCCGTTTGCTAAAGGCATTAGAGACTTTGAAACTTACAAAGAACAAACCACTCATATGGTTAAAGCTCTTAAAAAACGTATTAAAAATGTACCTAACGGGCTAAATAAAGTAAATGAAACAGGATTTACTAATGAAGCAGCAGTAAGAGTTTATCTTTGGGCTAAAAACGGTTATGATATTTCTGGTTTATCTAAAACTGATCAGAAAGACTTAATTAAAATAATAAACGAGAATAAAGCTTTAAAGAAGTTTGCTGAAGAATTAAATGATACGTTTAATGGATATCCAGAACCTAACAATGACTGGTTAGCTGGAACTGTTACTACGGATATAATAAATATGGTTAATACCACTAAGCGTGCTGAGTTTTTAGAAGCTTGGCAAGAAAAAGCAGATATTATATTTTCTAAAGAAAACATAAATAAACTTAGAGCTGCTTATGGTGATAACTATGTTGAAGCATTGCAAGATATGCTTTACAGAATGAAAACCGGTAGGAATAGACCATCAGGGGCTAACAAGCTTACGAATAAGTTTATGAACTGGGTTAATGATTCTGTAGGTACGATCATGTTCTTTAATACTAGATCAGCCTTACTACAAACATTATCTATTGCAAACTTTATTAATTGGGGGGATAACAATCCAGCTAAAGCTGCAATGGCTTTTGCAAATCAAAAACAATTTTGGGCGGATTTTTCAATGCTTTTTAACTCTAACTTTTTAAAGCAAAGACGTTCTGGTTTAAAGAATGATGTTAATGCTGATGATATTGCAAATGCGGCAGAATCTGCTACTAATAAATCAAAAGCAGTGTTATCATCTATATTAAAGATAGGGTTCTTACCTACACAAATAGCAGATAGTTTTGCTATTGCGATGGGTGGTGCTTCTTTTATTAGGAATAGAATAAATAAATATGTTTCAGAAGGTATGGATACTAAAGCTGCTGAAGAGCAAGCTTTCTTAGATTTCCAAGAAGTAGCTGAAGAAACACAACAATCGTCTAGACCTGATAGAATATCACAACAACAGGCAAGTCCATTAGGGCGTATTATATTAGCTTTTGCAAACACTCCTATGCAATATATGAGATTAACTAAGAAAGCCTTTTTAGATCTTGTAAATAAGCGTGGTGATGCTAAAACTAATATTTCTAGAATAGTGTATTATACCTTTGTACAAAACATTATATTCTCAGCTTTGCAATCTGCTTTATTTGCATCTATGTTTGAAGATGATGATGAAGAAGCTATAAATAACAAACAAATAAGAGTAGCAAACTCTATGCTTGATTCTATTCTTAGAGGTGTAGGTATTTATGGAGCTATAGCTTCTACTGGTAAAAATATAGTTTTAGAAATTGATAAGCAGGCAAAAAAAGGTAGACCTGATTTTACTCAAGCAGCTATTAGATCATTAGACTTATCACCACCATTATCATCTAAGGTTAGAAAATTAATGAGTGCAGGTAGAGCTTTTAGTTATAGTAATGTTAGAGATAAAATGACGGGGTATGGATTAGATAATCCCGCTTTTTATGCAGGAGGTCAAGTTGTGTCTGCTTTAACTAATGTGCCTTTAGATAGAGCTATAAAGAAAGCTGATAACATCAGAGTAGCTGTAGATAATGATACTAAGTTATGGCAATCAATAGCATTACTATTAGGATATAGCCAATGGGATTTAGGGTTAGTTGAAACATCCGCTAACAAGAAAAAGTCTGCCTGGGGTAAAATATCTAAATGGAAAAAAAATAATAGTTGGAAAAAAGAATGGAAATCTAAAAACAAATAAAAATGAGTGATTTGAAATTATACATTATAAACGGTAGTACATTAGGTGTAACCACTCTAGCGCCTATAGAAGACTGGCTAAAGATAATATTGCTGGTTGTAACTATAGGTTATACAATATCTAAATGGTCAAAAGTGAATGAGGACGATCAATAAAATAATAATACATTGCTCTGCTACACAAGAGGGTAGACACTTAGATGCTGCAGAAATAAATCGCTGGCATTTAAAAAGAGGCTGGAAAGGTATAGGCTATCACTATGTTGTTCTACTGGATGGAACTATAGAGTATGGTCGTAGCATATACGATCCCGGGGCTCATGTTAAAAACCATAATAAAGATTCTATAGGAATTTGTTATATTGGAGGCGTAGAGTCAGAGAGAGGCTCAAACGGTAAGTGGATTGCTAAAGATACTAGAACGCCTGAGCAAAAAGAAAGCTTATTACTACTTATTAAAACATTAAAAAAAATGCACCCAACCGCAACAATACACGGTCATAATGAGTTTGCAAATAAATCTTGTCCGTGCTTTGATGCTTATAATGAATATTGTAATATATAAAACATGTATAGCATATGAGAACAAAAGGAACAGGTCCTCAAGGACTAGGAGTAAAAGGAAACAATGGATATCATATAGGATCGCCTGCTAAATGCTGGAAGACACATAAGCGAGTACCAGGTACTAAAAAAGGTGCTAAAGGTAGTTGTGAAAAGAAATAAAAAAAGGGATCATTTCTGACCCCCTCTTCTAACTAACTAACTAACTAACTAACTAACCAAAAGTTATTATACTATCTAAATAGTTATAACTTTTATCCATCACACGCTAAGCAATCTTCATTCATCGCTGTAGCCGCAATATCTCCACGTAGAACACTTTCTGTTCTCGTATAATATAATGTTTTAACACCATTTTTCCATGCTTCCATGTGCACTTTATTAAGCCATTTAGGTGTTGCTTCACTTGGAAAAGCTAAATTTAAACTTACCGACTGATCTACATATTGCTGTCTCAGTCCAGCCTGATTAACTAATTCAAGTTGATTAATTTCCTTAAACGTTTTAAAAACTTCTTTAGCAGGTATGTCATGCCCCATAACAATATTATCAAGCTCAGATATATCCTGTACAGAACCTCCATCAGCGAGTATCTTATCCCAAATTTCATTTGTATTTATTTTATGTTTCCTTAATAATTTAACTAAGGTAGGATTTTTTCTTATAAAAGTACCTTTAGCTGATTGTTCTGTGAATACGTTAGCAGCCCACGGCTCTATACCTGGCGAAACATTTCCGCTAAGTTTACTATTGCTAACAGTGGGAGCAACAGCACGCAAGTGAGTATTGCGCATGCCAGTACCAGCACACCACAAAGGCTCGCCATAAATTTCAGAAAGATCCATAGAAGCCCTTTCGCTTTCGATTTTAATCTGACTGAATATTTTCCTAGTTTCAAACTGAGCAAGTAAACCTTCAAAAGGAATACCTTTGTCTTGGAGATAGGTATGCCATCCGAGGACACCCAACCCAAGAGCTCTTCCTTTCTGAGCACTACGAACGGCATTTTCAAAACCTCTAAGTCCTTTTGCTCTTTGAATAAATTCCTCCATAACGCCGTCAAGAAACCATATGGCGTCGTATATAAGATTAGTATCCTTCCATTCTTCATACTTTGCTAGATTTAACGATGATAAACAACATACAAAACTATGGTTTTCATCTGTGTGTAATGTAATTTCAGAACATATGTTTGTCATATGTACTTTTAAGCCGTTTTCTTTGTATGCTCTAGGATTTGATTTGTTAACGTTTCCTTTAAACATAATATACGGTTCTCCAGTTGCTTTTCGTTTTCTAAGCAATTTACTCCACTTAGATCTTGCTCCTGCATCTCCTTGTTCAAGCTTTCGCATAAATTTATCACCAACAACTGCGCACTGATGTAAGTTAAGCGATTGTCTATTAACGTCTCCTTTAGGTTCTCGTATTTCAAGCCACTGTTCAAAATCGTCATGATCAATGTTGATGTTGACGCTTGCAGCGCCCCGTCTAACTGATCCTTGATTTGTTGCAAGAATTGTTGAATCGTATATCTTGCAGAAGGGTACGACTCCGTCTGATGTTCCATTACCTGTAATTTTAGCGCCAGCGGGTCTAATTTGATTTATGCCGATACCAACTCCACCGCCGTGCTTAGCGAGTAGCATCATCTCTAAATTTTTACTTCCTATATCCTGTATACTATCTGCTACATCAATACCAAAGCAGCTAATAGGGAGACCGCGGTCAGTACCAGTATTGCTAAGTACAGGAGATGCCAAACATAACCAACCATTCCAAATATAATTGAAAAAGGTTTCAGCAAGTTCCGGTTTATAAAGCCTACGAGCAACAGTTTTAGAGACGCGAAGGTATGCTTCTTTAGGTGTTTCTCCGTCAAATAAATATCCCCCGGATATAGTCTTCTTGTATACGTCGTTATTACCCCACGCAGGGTAATCTTCTCCTTTGATCCATTCATTGTTCCACATTTATATTAAATGATTTATCCAGGCTATAAGCCCATTAATATTTAAAGCAACTAAATTCCATTGCTTTCTTGATGCTGTTTGTACTACCACGAATATAAAACCTATTATGTATAATTCCGGTTGTATAGTCCACTGGGCAGCAATTAAAAATCCACTACCCATATATCCTATTCTACTCGATAATCTTTCCGTCGGTGTCAGCTTCCTTGGCCTCACCAGCGCTTTCAACCATTTTCTTTTTAAGCTCTTCAATTGCTTCTTCATAATCAGGCATTTGTTTGATTGTTTCTAGTGTACCAACAGCAAGATCTTTTAGTTGAGGTACTTCTTGCATTAAAAACTGAACGGCTTTACCAAGCGTTTCAATTTTATTTTTCATTTCTATTATAGTTTGTTCTTTCATATATGTATTTATTTGTTACCACATGTCTTCAAAATCCTCACCCTCGTTCGCTTTTGAGTAATCAGTTGGCCTAATCGCAAAAAAGTCAGTATGGGTAACGCCCCCGGTAAGATGATAAAACCAATCAAGATTACCTGCTGCATTCTTGTCATAGGCAAAGTAATTCCCAAGGTCAATATAGCCAAGCTCCACAAGTTTTTCATTTGTTCTTTTCTTTATAAAATGTTTTAGGTCATTAGCAGATATACCTTCTATATCTCCCATCTCAAACATTTTATTAATGTAAATGGTTTCTAATTTAACCATCGCTTCAGCAGCATTTATCACGTCTTCACGACATAAATTTAATAACTGATTGTTTTCACTGCACATATGGCGAAACAATGAGCAGCCCATTTTACTATGCAATGATTCATCTCTAACAGACCACTTCATTTGTTGTCCAATACCTTTTAAAAGGTTTCTCATTTGAAAACTATATAATACAGCAAAAGCAGAATAAAGGCTAACCCCTTCAGCAAATGCACTAAATACAGCGAGAGACTTAGCAATGCCAATCTCAGAATTACCTTTATACGCAACGAGATTTTCAAATCTTTTAGCCGTAGCAGGTTCGTGTAAAAATGCTTCATAATCTTCTAATCCTAATGTTTCGTTCAAATAACTATAAGCAACAGCGTGAACTGTTTCTTGTGATCCGAACATCATCGCCATTTGTTGTATCTCGTGTTTAGGAAACCACGATACGACGTTCTGGGTCCAGTAATCTGAAACGGCGCACTCGGTTTGCGCGAATCCAAGAAGTATGTTCCCAACAAGGTTTTTTTCTTTCTCATCTAATTTTTCTTTCCAATCTTTAATATCACTTTGCATTGAAATTTCAGTGTGTAACCAAAATGCTTGAGCTTGTTTTAACCAACCCTCAGTATAATACTCTGGGTACTCAAAAGGTTTATATGCAATTCTTTCATCAAATAATCCCATTATTTTTATTTATTAATTATAAAATGTTAAAGCTAAATCAATAAAAGGTATGTATAGCACAACAGTTGTATGCTCAGGCTCTTCATAGGTTCTTATGCCAAACAATACACCAGGATACGATCCTATTTCTAATGTCCATGCTGCCTTTGATTCATCTTCTTTCATATTATTCCGTATTTTTTTTGTAATTCAACAATATCTTTGTATTTAATTTTACCTTTAACTTCCCAGCTCCATTTAACAAACTTATCAATTTGACGCTCAGCGTATTTCTGCCTAGCTATTCGCTTCGCTTGGAAAGGATTAACTTTACTGTCTCTTCGCATTCTTTTTGATTTTGTGGTTTGTATAATGTTACATTCGGGAATTGATTCATAACAAGTCTTTTAAACAACTTCCAACGCATTGGAAATGATTCATTAGCTCTACCTTTAGTTTCAATTATAAAATCATCACCAATAAAATCAGGAGTATATTTAATTGGTAAGATTCTTTTCTCGCCTCTATTTTTATAATCTCCTTTACCATTAGCTTGTCTTTCATAAACTTTGTTTTCAAAATGAAAACCTGGTAGTAATACAAAGGTTTCACCTTCATACTTGTTTTTAATCTTAGCGTTTTTTAAAGCAACATACATATGCTTCTCAAGACCTGACGCAAAGTCAATACCATCATATGATACCTTTTTTGCTCTTACTGGTCCACGCTTTCCGCTTTTTCTTTTAAATTGTTTTCTCATCTATAACGTCTAAGTCGGATAATAAATCTTCTTGAAGATTTTCTGTATATGTTTCTTTAGCTTTTTGAAGATACAATACAGCATCCATTAATTCTTCTTGTAAATGATTAAGCCATTCAAACATTGTTGAAGGATCTTGTTCAAGAGTTACGCCGTATTTTTTAAAGCCTACATCTGATCTAGATACAAATTTATTAACAACACGCTTAACTACTGGATCTCTAAATTCTATTTCTTGTTTCATTATAGTGTTTGTTTAACGAAGGTTCCATTCTCCATCTTGCCTACACGATTTTTTATTACAGTATATGCAGAGTCAATACAATCTTCAATGGTTACATTTTCTAATGCTGCTAAGTTAGTCAAAACTACGACAATATCCCCTATTGCATCAATAATTTCTGGCTTATCCTTAGTAAGTAATGCTTTTGCTAACTCACCAGTTTCTTCCATTAATTTAACATACTGTGTTTTGCTATCTCCTTTATCATATATGCCTTTAGCATGAGCCCACTGTCTTATTAATTCAAATCTATCTTCTTTATTCCATGATTGACTAAATGCAGCAGCAAATGCTTTATTATATATATAAGATCTATGATCATTAAACATTGATCTTTTTGCGTTAGCCATAATCCATGTAATTGTTTCAAGCGTTAATTCAAAGTCACCGTGGTCTGTAGACCATTTAACCCCAACGTTATCCATTAAATTACCTTTTAACTTGTTTAATGGGAAGGGGAATGTACTTGTCTGCTCTGTAGCGTTAATTTTCATTTTATTTGATTTGATTAAATTCTTATAAGACTGTCTATCAATCTTATAGCCATAAGACTTTTGAAGCTCTATTTCCTTATATGACACATAATCAATGTCATCGCTAGTAAGTAGAACTTCGTATTCGTCTGAAGCATAGCCTTGCTGCTCCGTAACTCTATTATTAAGATTACGTGTAACTCCTATTTTTTTACCTGGAATGTGATAAATATAATACATATTTTTAGTTATTTGCCAACACTTAACTTTGCTTTTATTGCAGCGTAAGGATTGTAGTTAATTAATTTAATTTCATTAGCTTCCGGGATATTCATTGAAATATCTAATCCTGAAGATAATTGTAACTTTGGTAAAGCTCTATTAGGCCTACTCAAATATAATTTAGCTTGATCTAAGTGATTGTTATATAAATGACAATCTCCAAGTTGACCAATCAATTCACCTGGTATTAAATTAGCTCCTTTAGCTAACATCTCCAGTAACAGTCCATACATTGCAATATCATAAGGTAATCCTAAAAAAGTATCTACTGATCTTTGTAACCACATTAGATCTAATTTACCGTTATTGATATAAACTTGAAAAGCATAATGACAAGGGGGCAGTGCCATATCTTTCATATCTTGTGGAGCCCATGCGCTGACCATTAAGCGTCTTGAACTTGGATTGTTCTTAATGCTATACACAATATTTTTAAGCTGATCTACGCCCTCGAAATCACGCCACTGTTTTCCATATACCGGACCTAATGTTTCGTCTGTTCTACCTGAGCGTTCGTAATCAGGTCTCCAATATTTAACACCGTTATCTTCTAAGTATTTAAGATCAGTTCTACCTTGTAATATCCAGAGCAATTCTGTTCTTGCTGCATTAAAAGAAATTTTCTTTCCAGTTAATAAGGGGAACCCGTCAGCCATCTGGTGTCGGATAGTTCTTCCGAAGATAGATCGCGTCCCAGTGCCTGTTCGGTCCTCCTTATGTAATCCTGTGTTGAGTATTTGTGATAATAATCCTCTGTATTCATTTTCTATGTTTGTCATAATAATATTTACAAAATTCAAAGCATTTCTGCCATATAATAGTTTTTTCGTAAGCTTCAGGAGATACGTTAGTTTTACCTTTATTTGTTATAGTTACATACCATTCAGTAGTTGACTTTGCTTTTGGTGAAATAGCTATGCCATTATTTACACACCATCTATAAGCTTCCCAGTCTTTTTTGTTATAACCAGTTACGCCCATGTCTACAGAACCTTTACGTTTTTTTCCTAAGCCACTACCCATTTATTCCCACGGCATTTTTTCGCCGGCTAAATTTAATTGTTCATGCGGTATAAAACAACCTGACTTTGGATCCCATTTAAAATGAGCTTCAGCTTGGTTAGTACCTAAGTTTTGAAACTTAACTTTTAATACCTTAGCTTTAACAGTATTGTCTGCGTAGTTTCTGTGTACTAATATACCATGATAAGATGCATCATACCATTCACCACCCCCTTTAATAGAATACATTGTAGGCTCTTCAATCTGTCCATTTTGATTCTTATACATTTTAGTTGGGTGAGCAACGATAAACACTAATACGTCATACTTCTTAGCAAACATCTCTATCTTGCTTAAGTATTCCATAGTATATCTATTGACATCTTCCGTCTTACAATCTACATCTCTTACTTTATTAAATGGATCTATAACTAAACATTTAATACCTTTACGTTTAACTAGCTCAGCACCTTTCTTAAGTACTGATTCTAGAGTGTAACGTTCCATGTCAATGTGAAAGTAATTAGTATTACAATGATCTGCTATCTGATTCCAGCGTTCCCCTCCAATATCTTCTCTTGTTGGCATACCTTGCCAAGTCTTACGCATCAACTTATGTGCGTGAAGATATGTTGGTACATTCTCTGGCGAAGCGAAAGCTGTTTTCCAACCATAGTTCGCATTGTAGCCGATAACCATTTGATCGACAAAATCACTTTTACCGGAACTAGGTATACCAGTGACAGTAATAAATTGACCGGTATAAGTTGAAAATATATCGTCAAAGTTCTGTAAACCGATTTGAAACCCTGGCTTAAAGCCATTACGAACAAAGTCTGTAACCTCGTCTTCGACATCTCTGAAAGTAGTAACATTTTCAAGCGGTACTGGTCTTGCTCCTGTAATACGCTTTGATAGTTCTTCTTTTCCATGTTTTTGTAAATATTCGTTTGCGTCCTTGCAATCATCAAATGAAACTAAATAACAAACTTCTGAACCTAATCTACGTATAAGTTCTGATTGTAATGCTTGTCCTGCTTCATCATTGTCTACTGCTAATATAATTTTTTCTTTGTCTTCAAAGTAATCTATACAAGCATCTAAGTATTCAAGGTTATTTGTGTTAAGCGTAGCTCCATTAGGAACTGATATTGCATTTGGTATTCCAGCTTCATGTAGTGCAAGCACGTCCATTTCACCTTCAACAATAACACAATACTCATATCCTATTATACTATTTATATTATAGAATACTTTTTCAGCACCTTTATATAATTTAAAGTTTTTTCTACCATCACGATACTTAACGTTTATAAGCTGATCGCCCATGAAGTAGTTAAACTTTATAACATTCTCGGTTTTACCGGTCTGTGGCATATACTCAGGACCTTCACTAATCCTTAGATCAGTTAAGGTCTCTTGAGAAATACCTCTTGTATTAAACCATTCAACCACCTTGCTAGCTGGAGGATTATGCTTAACCTCAGTAGGTCTTACATATACCTTTTCACTAGCTCCTTTACGTTGATACGTATGTAGTTGAAATGATGTATTACAATTATGACAAGTACCAAGACCACGTTCCCAATCATAAGACGCGCATTTTGCCTTTTGATTCTTGGGTTTTCTATCAGGAGAACAATTAGGGCATATACCCTGTTTCTTTCCTTCTTCAAGCTTATGTTGATTGAATTCATCAATCAAAAATCCATTGATCTCTGTTGTCTGCATTTAATTGCGATATTTAATTTAATTTAATTTAATTATTCTCCATCTCTACAGTCGGGACATATGTCACAAAAATCTATCTCTTCTTGAGACATGCCAGCATGACACATTTGACATGCTAGCTCTCCATTATTCCTATACATTAAAAAGGTAAATCATCTGCCTGAGGCGTTAATGATTGAGCTGGTGCTTGTTGTCCATCTCTAGGTGCTGCTGCAACATTGTCTCCATTAGTCCATACAACTTTAACATTTCCTAAATAAACTTTAGCTACTTTAGCTTCACGTTCTTCTTTAGATTGTTCTACTACTACTGGTCCTTGATTACCAAATTGATCTACTTCATCATTAATAGTAATTGTAATCGGTAAATACTTACCTTTCTTACCCACATAGATTTTGTCTTTAGGGATTTCATTTAAATTGATACTCGCTTTAATAATTGATGCCATTGTTTTTAATTTTAATTGTTATTTATATAAATTATCTGTACTCTGTCGTATTACGTTTGTAAATTTTACAACGTCTGATTAATGAAATAATTCTCCGATTTAAAATCTGGATTTTCATAAAACAGTTTGTATGCTTCACAGGCTCTCTCTACTTTGTCTTTACCTTTTGCATAAAACTCAGGAGAGCAATCGTATATACCTATTTGATTTGTTGTCTTGTCTATAGCTATAAAAATTAATTCATATCCAAACAACTCTCGGTATATATAAGCTTGACTGTTATAGTTATACTTCGATGCTGAGTAACGAAATTTTGTAATGTCAGCGGTAGTTTTAAGATCAATCACTAGTTTTTGACTGTGATTAATAATATCAGCTTTACCTTTCCATAATCTTCCATTAATCTCTGCAATTCCAGGGACTTCGTATTCAACAACTCCTTCACGTATTAAATCAAGGCATACTTCGTTCGACAGCATGGTGTCAATCATTACCTCTAATTTGTCTACTTCTGATTGCAATAAACACATCTCACCCCCTGAGATCTCTCTGTACGCTTTAGTATTCCTAGTTGATGCTTCCACTATTCTGAATTTTTTAAGCTTATCTGGCTCTAAAATTGCAGTGTGAAAGTAACCACCAACTAAGAATGCAGGGATTTGTTTTTGTGGATCCCTAAGTGCAAGAGGATTAGTTAATAGCGTAGAGATATCTGAGTTGCTTAAAAATTGCTTTCCAAACTTACCGTAGTAATGCTCATCTTCTCTTAGCTTTTCTAATTCTTCTTTTCTGGTCATAAAGTTTTTAGTATTTCAGCAGGTATTTCATATTTGCCTTTGATGGCTTCTAAACTTCCTCCTGCTTTTAAGAAAGCTTTTGCTTTTGTTAATGCTGCACCTTCAAGCTTAGGCTTAGATTTACCATGTGCATTTGTTGCATCACTGTCTGCTGTATCATCTATTAAGAATAGATTACCCAGGGCATATTTTTTTCCGTAACTAGAGGCACTACCAAATTTTTGAGGCATTTGCATACCTTTTTGATTTAGATCAACACCAACAATAGACGTAGCGTGTATAGCATCAGTTCCATCGGTGATAGTAGCTTTAGATTCTAGTATAGGAAAATCAGTACTGGATATTAATGTTTCATTAATAGTAACTGATACACCTAACTCTAGCAAATAAGGTTTAGTGGCTTCTAAAATATCTTCAGCTGATCGAAAGTTATACTTTCCGAAGGAATTGAATCTACTTTTTTTAGATTTGAATTTTGTCTGGATGGTGGCCAGCTTTTCATTTAGTTTCATTTATTATGGTTTTATGGTTTATAAATAATCGATCACTTGTGAAGGATCTGTGTTTGCTATTAATTTGTCAATAGCTTCTTTTTTTATTTGAGATATTCTTACGTTCGCGGTTGAAACACTGATGCTTAACTTAGATGCGATGTTGTTCGCAGAAGTTCTGTCACAATCTAAACCGAATGACAATCTTAACACTTCATATTGTTGAAAAGTTAAGTACTCTCTCATTAATCCTAACAGATAAGCATTCATTAAACCTATATTATAAGGTTCTGAGTTATCTTCTATTTGCAATATAGGGTTTTCTTCATCGTTATAATTTTCATCGTAGCTAGAAAACACACTATTAAAGAATAATGACACCATTTTGTTATCATCTGGATTCTTGCGGATTTGATTAAGTTTATGCTCAGGGATTTTTACATCTCCTCTGTTTATATCTATAGCTCTACGTATTGCTCCTTTAATTCTTTTACTAAAAAATGACTTTAATGTTTTTTCCATGTCTTCCGACTCATTTAACATTTCCCAATCTAGCTTATCTACCGCTTTAACTAATCCGGCATTACCTTCTTGTATCAAATCATTTATACTTAAAACTCCTGAAGCTTGCTGAGAAGTTGAAAACTTTCTAGCTAAGTTCTCTACTAACGGCATGAATGAGATAATTAATTCATCTCTAGTATAATCTGCAAAAGCTTTTTCTTCAGGCATAGAGATTTTTAAATCTTCTTTATACCTAACGTAATTTTGTATATTATACTTTTTCATTTTGCTGGTTTAATAGTTCTTTCTCTTTTTTAAGTTCATTCCCCATGTTTCTGTAAATTGTTCTAGTTGAACACCCTAAATAGTTTGCTAACTTAGATATTGTTATTTTTATGCCGTTACTATTTACTATAATCATTGCGTCGTATATTTCAGATTCAGATATTTTTGATCTCCCGATCATCTTACCAACTATCGAAAGCTTCTCTCTCATATCAAGACCTGTGAAGTCTTTAAATATTATTTTACGAAGCTTATTAGGTGGTGGTTTATCTAAATCCATAAGGGATACATCGTATACCATGCTTTCAAGTAAATTGTCCGATACTGTAAATGTAACAAATCCGTTTCTATTTTCACATATATGTTGGGCAATATTTTTAAAAGAATCCTGATCCATTTTAGGATTTAAGTACCATAACACATATAAATGCCATTTAAGGCTCTTATACGTTGTTATTTTAGCTTTAGAATTAAAGAGTGTATAGCATTCATGCGTACCATTCTCATAGAAAGAACCCCAATCAAAAACCTGTGTAGGTTTATCAGAGATAGGATCTCTTTTATATGTTACTCGATGCTTATGTAGATATTCCATTCTTCGTTCAAACTGTGACATTAGCCTCTTACTATTATATAATACTAGCTAGTGTCGCACTACTAATATAAAATTAATTTTAATCTTCTGTTATATTTCAAAAGAAGCATTGCTTCAATTTTTTCTGGTTTTTTACCGCTTAATGCTCTCTGAAAAATATTATTATGCAATTCAGCTATTCTCGCTTTCAACAAAGCTATGTGTTGCAGCTTTCTTCTTTGTTTTTTTAGTTTTATTATCATTACATATCATATTTGTTTTTAAATTCTTCAATTTTTTGCTTAAGTTTAGCACATTCTTTAAAATCTTCCTGTGCTAAAGCTACTTCAAGCCTATGTTCTAGTTTTTCTAGCTGATCTTTTAGTACATCATCTTTTGTAATGACGCCGAAAGATACATCTTCCTGGCCATCTAACATATTTTCTACGTCTTTTTTAAATGCGTCGTCTATAACTTTTTGTTTTTCTAGTAAAAGATTTACTATAGCTTCAGCAAGTTGATCTATTTCTTTTTTAGTCATTAAGGTCTTGTTATTAATTGTTCGTTACTATTTTTTACAGTGTGTTTTTCGTTTTC
>Ga0206129_10000558_pt1 | contig 56751 bp, 60 predicted proteins | sample Helgoland_Spring_8_FD_148616 | JGI IMG/M metagenome (GOLD analysis project Ga0206129, IMG submission 148616) | Pelagic subsurface seawater microbial communities from Kabeltonne, Helgoland, North Sea - Helgoland_Spring_Bloom_20160502_2 | ecosystem: Environmental > Aquatic > Marine > Epipelagic ...
AGCATCGGTTCCGGGTTACACTCTGTCGGCATCGGGGGCTCCTCTGTGATCGGGGCAAGTGTTTGGTCGTACTTACATTTTCGCCGATTTCAGACCCCGATGCACCTGTGCTTTTGAGAAATGCGGGCTAGGCGAGGATCGGTTGGTCCCGCCGACAACCCACTGCAAGAACGGACACGTAACCGGATCCCGGCCAGAGTCATCGGAAAACTCGGCGGCTCCGGCATTGGCGAGAAGGAGAGTGAGAGGGCTGCGCCCTGTTTCCGTGACGGGTTGGAAGCCGAGAGAGAGGCTCTCGGCGCCCGTCGCGGAGTAACTCACAATGGCGACAGCAGCCAAGAAGATCACCCTCAGCGCCTCGCGCGACATCCCCTTCAATAAGCTCGTCCTTTCCCAGTCCAACGTCCGGCGCATCAAGGCCGGCGTCTCGATCGAGGAGCTGGCCGAGGACATCGCCCGCCGCGGCCTCCTGCAGAATCTCAACGTCCGTCCCGTTCTCGATGGCGATGGCAAGGAGACCGGCATGTTCGAGGTTCCGGCCGGCGGCCGCCGGTTCCGGGCGCTCGAACTTCTCGCCAAGAAGACGCGGTTGGCCCGAACCGCGCCGGTACCCTGCAACGTGCGCGAGGCGGACAGCGACATCTCGGCCGAGGAAGATTCGCTCGCCGAAAACGTCCAGCGCGCTGCGCTGCATCCTCTCGACCAGTTTCGCGCCTTCCAGACGTTCCGGGACCAGGGCATGAGCGAGGAAGACATCGCCGCGCGCTTCTTCGTCTCGGTCAACACCGTCAAGCAACGCCTCAAGCTCGCGTCGGTGTCGGAGAAACTCCTCGATCTCTATGCCGAGGACGCCATGACGCTCGATCAGCTCATGGCCTTCACCGTTTCCACCGACCACGCCCGCCAGGAACAGGTCTGGGAGGCCATCGAGCATAGCTGGTCGAAGGAACCCTATCAGATCCGCCGCATGATGACGGAGAATACCGTGCGGGCATCGGACCGTCGCGTGCGTTTCGTGACGGTGGAAGCCTATGAAGAGGCCGGCGGCACCGTCCTGCACGACCTCTTCCAGGACGATGACGGGGGCTGGATCGAGGACGTGGCCCTGCTCGAACGGCTGGTCGGCGAGAAGCTCACTTGCGAGGCGGAGACCATCGCCGAGGAGGGCTGGAAATGGATCTCGGTCGCGGCCGATTTCCCCTATGGCCACACCAACGGCTTGCGGGCGCTCACCGGCACGCCGGTCGATCTAACCGACGAGGAGCGGGCCGCACGCGAAGCCCTTCGTGAGGAATTCGACCGTCTCGAAGCCGAATATGCCGAAGCCGACGAACTGCCCGACGAGGTGGATGAGCGGCTCGGCGAGATCGAGGTGGCGCTCGACGCCTTCGAGGATCGCCCGAAGCAGTACGATCTTGCCGAAATCGGCCGTGCTGGCGCATTTGTCAGCATCCGCCAAGATGGCCAGCTTTCCGTCGAGCGCGGCTATGTCCGCCCCGAGGATGAAGTGCCCGACGGCGACGATGACGCGGGAAGCGATGGCGATGGGGCGTCCGGTCCCGGCGCCGCGCAGCGCACCGTGATTACCGCCGGCGGCGAACCCGAGCCGCAGGACGAGGAGGACGATGCGATCAAGCCGCTGCCCGAGCGGCTGGTGATCGAACTGACGGCGTATCGGTCCCTGGCGCTGCGTGATGCGCTGGCCGACAACCCGTCGGTCGCCATGACCGCGCTGATCCACAAGCTGGTGCGCGACGCCTTCCGGCACGTCTCGACTCCGGGATGCCTAGAGGCATCGGTTCGGCAGGTCTATTTCCCGGTTCAGGGCGATGACCTGAAGGACAGCGCCGCCGCCAAGACCGTCGACGACCGGCACGAGGCCTGGAAGGCCGATCTGCCCCTCGAAAACGACGAGGCGCTCTGGGCGAAAATCGACGGTCTCGACGATGCGAGCCGCATGGCGCTCCTCGCCCATTGTGTCTCCTTCGGCGTCAACGCGCTCTACGAAAAGGCCAATCCCTATGGCGCGGGACCGTCAGCGCGCGGTGTTCAGCAGCGCATCCACGAGGCGGACCGGCTCGCCCGCGCCGTCGGGCTCGACATGGTGGAAATCGGATGGCGGCCGACGGTCGACAACTATTTCGGCCGGGTAACCAAGCCCCGCATCCTCGAAGCGGTGCGTGAAGCCAAGGGCGAGGAAACCGCGCAGCTCATCGACCATCTGAAGAAGCCGGACATGGCCAAGGAGGCCGAACGCCTGCTCGCCGACAGCGGCTGGTTGCCCGAACCGCTGCGTCTGCCCGCCATCGACGATGGCGCCATCTCGGATTCCGAGGGGGACGGCGCCGAAGCTCTGCCGGCCTTCCTCTCCGACGCGGACGACGGCGACGAAGAGCCTGTCGAAGCGCTGCAAACCGTGACTGCCGAATAGTCGCTACTGCGGGGCGGCCAGGGCCGCCCCGCATCTCCCACCATCAGTCTCATCTCGGCTCGGTCACCGCACCGGGCCGTTTCATTTCAGGAGCCCGACATGGCTGACTATTTCACGCACTTCTCTTGCGTCCTCGACGTCAGAACACCCGAGAACGCGGCACGCGCGCTCGATCTCTACAACCGCCTGTCCGAAGAAAACGCATCGGAAGGCTTCGATCTTTCGATCGTGCCCGAGCACGGCGGCACCTGTCTTTGGATGCGCGATGATGGCACCGGTGATCCGGAACACGCTATCCAATTCGTCAAACGATGCGCCGCAGCGTTCGCACTGACCGGCCGGTGGGGCTTTCAGTACGCCAATACCTGTTCGCGGCCCCGTGTCGATGCGTTCGGTGGCGGCGCCCATGTCCTCGACCTTACCACCGGCGAGACCGTGGCGTGGACCTATACCGGCGAATGGCTCGCCGACACGCTGGCGGGAGGCCAGTCATGAGCATTCCCGAGCATGCCCGCGCCAATTTCCAGACACTGTTGCGCGCCGCCGCCGACGGCAATCTCGCCTTGCTCGAATGCGCCGACGCCGAGACCGGGGCGGCGCGCTATGTGATCTGCGCGGTCTGCCGGGATGGCGGCGAGTTCCTCTTCACGCCCTTCGGTCATCTCGCCGATGGCAATCCCTACGAGGCCTATCGGCCGCCCGAGCCATGAGAGGGAGAGGGTTGCCGGGACGGGTATGAGCCGGTGCGGTCCAGAGAGAGCGCTGCCCGGCTTGCCCCGTTCCTGCTCTCCCGAGGTTCTCCCCCATGACAGAGATCGTTCCCGGGGCGGCGCTCACCCGCGCCGCCCATCAACTCCTTCCGCTTCTCGAACAAGGTCAGCGCATCGACGCGCCCGCGCTCCGCATCGCGATGGACGCCGCCTTCGGCGGCTCCGATAGCGATGGCGTCTGGGACTGGAAAACCGCCTATGACGCCTGCGAAGGTGCCGCCGTCCTGTTTCTGCGCAAATACGGAAAGGCGCTTCTGCGCAAGGCCAGGTCTCCGGCGGCCGCGTTGCCATTGCTCACCAGGATCGCAGGCCTTCAGCCCCGCACACCCGCCGCTCAGAAGAGAGCGAAGCCTTCCAGCAATTCTCGACGCCGATCCCCCTGGGCTTCGCCGCGGCGACCGCCGCCGCAATCACTGTGGAAGACATCGTGCTGGAACCCTCAGCCGGCACCGGCCTGCTCGCCATCCTGGCCGAGATCGCCGGAGGCCGGCTCCATCTCAACGAACTGGCCGAGACGCGCGGCGCGTTTCTCTCCTCCCTCTTTCCGGCTCTCTCGGTCACACGCTTTGATGCGGCCCAGATCGACGACTATCTGGACGCGAGTGCCGTCCCCAGTGTCGTCCTGATGAACCCGCCATTCTCGGTGATGGCCAACGTCTCCGGCCGCATGGCCGACGCGGCTCATCGTCATGTCGCCTCGGCGCTGATGCGCCTGGCGCCCAGAGGACGCCTCGTCGCCATCACCGGCGCCAGCTTCGCACCCGAGACCCCGAAGTGGCGCGACGCCTTCATGCGCCTGCAGGAGCATGGGCGTGTCGTCTTCACCGCCGCCATCGACGGCGCGGTCTATTCGCGCCATGGCACCACCATCGACACCCGTCTGACGGTGATCGACAAGATCGCGGCCGACGATCCCACCGCCTTTCCGGCGTCGCGGGGCATCGCGCCCGATGTCGCGACCCTGCTTGGCTGGATCGAGGCGGACATGCCGCCCCGCGCACCGGTCTCCTCGCCTGCCATCTCCGAGCAGCAGGGCTCCCCATCGCACTCGACCTCAGCCGCTCTCCGCAATCATGTTGGTGTCAGCATTGCATCGTCCATTGCCGACCTGACCGGCGAAGCGCTCACCTACGAGACGGTCGACTGGACTCCACCGCATGGCGCGCGGCTCACCGATGCGATCTACGAGGAATACGCGCTTCAGTCGATCCGCATTCCTGGCTCTCAGGCGCATCCCACCAGGCTCGTGCAGTCCGCCGCCATGGCCTCGGTCGCGCCGCCGAAGCCGGACTATCGTCCGCATCTGCCATCAGCACTCGTGGCAGACGGCACTCTCTCCGATGCCCAGCTCGAAAGCGTCATCTATGCCGGCGAGGCCCATGCCCAGCATCTCGCCGGGTCCTGGACCGTCGATGAAACCTGCGACGTCGTCACCGCCGCGGCGGAGGACACCGCCGACGCTGTCCGTTTCCGGCGTGGCTGGTTCCTCGGTGACGGCACCGGCGCGGGCAAGGGCCGCCAGGTCACCGGCATCCTGCTCGACAACTGGCTGAAAGGTCGTCGCCGCGCCGTCTGGGTGTCCAAATCCGACAAGCTGCTCGAGGATGCGCAACGCGACTGGTCCGCCCTCGGTCAGGAGCGACTCCTCGTCACGCCACTCTCGCGTTTTCGCCAGGGCACACCCAACCGTCTGCCGCAGGGCATCCTATTCACCACCTATGCCACGCTGCGCTCCGACGAACGCGGATCAAAGGTTTCGCGTGTCCAACAGATCGCCGATTGGTTGGGAGACGATTTCGATGGAGCGATCATTTTCGACGAGAGCCACGCCATGCAGAACGCCGCCGGATCGAAGGGCGAACGCGGCGACCAGGCCGCCTCGCAGCAGGGCCGTGCCGGGCTGCGCCTGCAGCACGCGCTTCCCGATGCGCGTGTCGTCTATGTCTCCGCGACCGGCGCCACCACGGTCCACAATCTCGCCTATGCCCAGCGGCTCGGCCTGTGGGGCGGCGAGGATTTCCCTTTCGCCACCCGCGCCGAGTTCGTCGAGGCGATCGAGGACGGCGGTGTCGCCGCCATGGAGGTGCTTGCGCGTGACCTGAAGGCGCTCGGCCTCTACCAGGCTCGTTCGCTCTCCTATGAAGGGGTCGAATACGAGTTGGTCGAGCACCAGCTCACCGACGAGCAGCGGCGCATCTACGACGCCTATGCTGGCGCCTTCGCCATCATTCACAACAATCTCGACGCCGCCATGCAGGCGACCAATGTCACCGGCAGCGAGGGTACGCTCAACCGGCAAGCCAAGTCCGCCGCACGGTCCGCCTTCGAGAGCGCCAAGCAGCGCTTCTTCAACCACCTCATCACGGCAATGAAGACGCCCTCGCTGATCCGCGCCATTGATGCCGATCTCGAAGCCGGCCACGCCGCCGTCATCCAGATCGTCTCCACGGGCGAGGCGCTAATGGAGCGGCGGCTCGCCGAGATTCCGACCGAGGACTGGAACGATGTGCAGGTCGATATCACGCCGCGCGAATATGTGCTCGACTATCTGGCCCATTCCTTCCCGGTGCAGCTCTACGAGCCCTTCACCGACTCGGAGGGCAATCTGTGCTCCCGTCCGGTAATCCGCGACGGCCAGCCCGTCGAAAGCCGCGAGGCCGTCGCAAGGCGCGACCGGCTGATCGAAAAGCTCGCCTCGCTGCCGCCGGTTCCCGGCGCCCTCGACCAGATCATCCACCGCTTCGGCACGGATATGGTCGCCGAGGTCACGGGCCGCTCGCGCCGCATCGTCCGCAAGCCCGGTGCCGGTGCCACGGCCGATCGCCTCGCCGTCGAGGGCCGCGCGATCTCGGCAAATCTCGCGGAAACCCAGGCCTTCATGGATGACGTCAAGCGCATCCTGATCTTCTCTGACGTCGGGGGCACGGGGCGTTCCTACCATGCCGATCTCGCGGCCAAGAACCAGCGGCTGCGCGTCCACTATCTGCTGGAACCGGGCTGGAAGGCGGACGCCGCGATCCAGGGCCTCGGGCGCACCAACCGCACTAATCAGGCGCAACCGCCGCTGTTCCGGCCGGTCGCCACGGATGTGAAAGCGGAGAAACGCTTTCTCTCCACCATCGCCCGACGGCTTGATACGCTTGGCGCGATCACCCGAGGTCAGCGCCAGACCGGCGGCCAAGGCCTGTTCCGCGCCGAGGACAATCTCGAAAGCGCCTATGCGCGCGACGCGCTGCGCCGGCTCTACCTTATGATCGTCGGCGGCAAGGTCGAAGGCTGCCCGCTCCAGACCTTCGAGACCTCGACCGGTCTGAAGCTCGTGGATGATACCGGCATCAAGGACGAGCTGCCGCCGATCACCACCTTCCTCAACCGGCTCCTGGCGCTCACGATCGATCTGCAGAACATCCTGTTCGCGCATTTCGAGCAGATCCTCACCTCGCGGATCGAGGGCGCCATCGCCAGCGGCACCTACGATGTCGGGCTGGAAACGCTCAGAGCCGAACAGTTCACTGTCACCGACCGGCAGGTGATCCACACCCATCCCGCGACCGGCGCGGAGACCACGCTGCTCACCATCGGGCAGCGCGAACGCAACCATCCCGTCACGCTGGACGAGGCCCTCGACCACCTTGCCGATCCGCGTGCCGCCCTGCTGGTCAACGAGCGATCGGGCCGGGCCGCGGTGCGTGTCCCGACCACCAGCGTGATCGACGACGACGGTGTCGTCGAACGCCGCGTGCGCCTGGTCCGGCCGATGGAATCCACCAAGGTGCCTGTTGCGATGATGGGCGACACGCACTGGGTCGAAACCGACCGCGAGACCTTTACCCGCATCTGGGACACCAAAGTGGCGGCAGTCCCGGAATTTACCGACAGCACCGTCCACATCGTTTCCGGGCTGTTGCTGCCGATCTGGAAGCGCCTGCCCAATGAATCGACGCGGGTCTACCGACTCCAGACTGACGATGGCGAGCGGATCATCGGCCGCAAGGTTTCACCGGCCTGGGCCGCGAACGCGGCGACCACGGGCACCGCCGGCCTCTCGGCGGACGACGCCTTCGCCGCGCTGACCGAGGGCCGCACGGTCCTCGACATCGCCGAGGGGCTTCAGCTTCGCCGCGCCCGCGTCATGGGCGCGAACCGCATCGAGCTCACTGGCTTCACCGACACGATGCGCGACCGCCTCAAGGCCTATGGCCTCTGCGGCGAGATCATCTCGTGGAAGTTCCGGCTGTTCGTCCCGACCGACGCGTCCGGCGCTGCGGTCCTCGCCAGGCTGCTGGAGCGGTTTCCGGTCGAGCGCATCGCCGAGCGGGAGGCTGCATGATGACCCGCGATGCTTCAGATATCGCACATCGTCTCGGCCGGCAGGCCGAGGCCGTGTGCCGCGAATATCTCTCGAACGGGCGGCGCGAGGGCCGCTACTGGATGGTGGGCGACGTGCGCAACACCAAGGGTCGCTCGATGTTCGTGCGCCTGACCGGCCCCGAATCCGGCAAGGGCGCGGCGGGCAAATGGACCGACGCCGCGACAGGTGAGCATGGCGACTTGCTCGATGTCATCCGCGAGAGCTGCGGTTTGACGGAGTTCAGGGACATCGCTGACGAAGCGCGGCGGTTTCTCAGCCTGCCCCACCCCGAGCCGGAACCGGCATCATCACCTGGACGCAAATCGCCCGCACCAACGGGTTCACCACTCGCGGCGAAACGCCTGTTCTCGATGGCGCAGCCCATTTTGGGCACACTCGCGGAATCGTATTTGCGTAGACGCGGCATTACAGCTTTGCACGGAACCGGATCGCTGCGGTTTCATCCGCGCTGCTACTACCGGCCCGACGAACATAGCCCGACAGAGACGTGGCCCGCACTGATCGCGTCAGTCACCGATCTCGACGGTCACCAGACTGGCGCTCATCGCACCTGGCTCGATCCGAACGGGTTCAGCGAGGCGACACTCGGCAAGGCCACGATCGAGACACCGCGACGGGCAATGGGCGATCTCCTCGGTCATGCGGTGCGCTTTGGCGTGGCGGGCGAGGTCATGGCAGCGGGTGAAGGCATCGAGACCATGCTGTCGCTGCGCTGTGTCTTGCCCGAGATGCCAATGTCCGCCGCACTGTCGGCCGCGCATCTCGCTGCCATCTTTTTCCCGGACACGCTGCGTCGGCTCTATATCGTGCGTGACGACGATCCGGCAGGCGATGGCGCGCGGGACACGCTCGTCGAACGGGCCGATGCGCTCGGCATCGAGGCGTTGCCGCTTTCGCCGATGCTGGGCGATCTCAACGAGGATCTGCGCCTGCGTGGCATCGACGCCTTCCGGGCCTCGATCCGGGTGCAACTCGCGCCACAGGATGTCGCCTGGTTCATGGAGTCCGTTCTGACCGCCTGACCGGGACAGCGGTATGGGATATGGCGGTGACGTCGCAGCCTTCGTCAATGGCTCCCCGTGGATGCCGGAGGGGGCCGCGCCTCGGCCTTCCTGAGAGGGCGACCGGACAGCAGGCGGCCCGGTCCGGCAATGGCTGCGGCCAACGATTTTCCCTCGGCCCTTCGGGCCTTTCCATCGCGAAACAAAATCGCCGGCCTCCGCCATCCTCCGCTGACGCTCCGGTCCTTGCGCTGACGCTCCAGGATGCAGGCCCCGGTCCGCCCGCCGTCTTTCGGCGCCATGAAGGCCGCGGCGGGCGCGACCAACCGACAAAGGGAGCCACCCAATGACACTCGACGACGACACCTTCGAACCCCATCACGAATCCTCGCCAACCGAGCATGCACTGAACGAACTCGAACTCCACGGCTACCGCCACGACGGGCACGGTCCCGACCCACGCCTCGTCCCGGAGGACAAAGTCGTCGCCGGCGCCGTCTCCGACATCTTCGACGCCCTGATCGCTACGATCGCGGATACCGCCCTCGATGGCGAACTCGACGATCTGCTCTGGTCGACCGTAAACATGTTCCACCGCGCCGCCGACCGGCTCGAACGCAAGCTCGACGACAACGAGCAGGCCCAGAGGCGCGGGCAGCGCGAACAGGACGGTTCCGAAATCAAGGCCGTCGAACTCGAACGCCTCATTGCGACCGGACAAGGTCTCATCGAACGCCGCGACAGCCTGGAAGTCTTCCGCGACAGCGCCGCCGAGCATTATCTGCGCACCACCGGATCACCCTGGTCACCGCGCACCGGATCGCAGGTAAACCACCGCGCCCTGACATCGGCGATGATCGACAGCCGGGACTTCATCGCCGAGCGCAAACGCGCCAGCCGTGAAGTGCTGCTGCCCGCCGGTCCGAAGGTCGCCGTCTCCGGAGGCGCCGAGTTCAACGATCACAAGCTGATCTGGGACAAGCTCGACCAGGTGCATGCCAAGCACCCGGACATGGTACTGATGCATGGCAAGTCGCCGAAGGGCGCCGAGAAGATCGCCGCCCGCTGGGCCGATCACCGCAAAGTCACTCAGATCGGTTTCGCGCCGGACTGGACGAAGCACGGTCGGGCAGCACCGTTCAAGCGCAATGACCAAATGCTCGATGTCCTGCCGATCGGGGTCATGGTGTTCCCCGGCACCGGCATTCAGGAAAACCTCGCCGACAAGGCCAGGAAGCTCGGCATCCCGGTCTGGCGGTTCGAATGAACCGCCACGCCCCATACGACAATGTTCGCCTCCGCATCAGTCGGTTTCACCGGCGCGGCACGTTGACCTGCAAAGGTCCGAGCGATACGTATTTATACAACGTATAAATAAGGAGATCGAGATGATCACCGGGCACGTTTTCATCGCGACCAGTCTGGATGGTTTCATCGCCCGCGAGGACGGCGACATAGCTTGGTTGCTGGAGCGCAACGATCCGGCAGAGGATCACGGATATGACGCCTTCATCGAGAAGATCGACATCATCCTGATGGGCCGCGGCACGTTCGAAAAAATGCGCGATGAACGCCCGTGGTTCTACACGCGCCCGGTACTTGTCCTCTCAGCGTCGCTGAAAGACCAGGACATACCGGCAGACCTTGCTGGCAAGGTCCGAATTTCAGACAAATCGCCTGGACAAGCGATGGAGATGCTCGAAGCCGAGGGGCATCGGCGCGTCTATGTGGACGGCGGAAAGGTTATTCAGTCGTTCCTGCGCGCGGGGCTGATCGACGACATGGTAATCACGAGCGTTCCGGTGCTGCTTGGTGAGGGGCGCACTCTGTTCGGAGCGACCGGCTCGGACATACCGCTCGTGCACGAGGACACCAAAAGTTTCGCCTCCGGTCTCGTCCAGTCACGCTACCGGATCGCCACATGACTCGTCCGCGAGGACGCCCGCATCGGGAGAAGGCACCTGCCTCGCGCGAGCAGATTCTGACGACTGCGCTCGAACTATTGGATACCGGCGGCGTCGAGGCCTTCACAATGCGGGCGCTTGCCGATCGCCTTCAGGTCAATCCGATGACCATCTACCATCATTTCGGGGATCGCGACGGGTTAATCGACGCCTTGTCTGAACACGTCTACGCTGAAGTGACCGCGCCAGCTTCGGGGACGTTTCACGACCGGATACGATCGCTTATGAATGCCTATCATGACCGGGTGATAAGCCACCCTGGCCTTACATTGCTCATCTTCAGGCAGCCGGCAGTCTTTCCCCGGCAGGCACAGCGGATAACCGATGACATTGACCGCCTCCTGGTCGAAGCGGGCTTGCCGTCGGCACGATCCAATCATTGGCTAAATATTCTCGTCGATTTCACCCACGGCGCGGCTATCGCAGCCGCGATGGGCGATAGGTCAAACTCCGCTGTCTCCGGCGCGAAGAACGACTACGACAATACGCTCACGGAGTTGCTCAAAGGAATTGAGAACTGACTGTGACAAATGCAGATCAAGCGCGAAGGCTGGGTGCTGGACATCCTGCCGAGCGGCGTGATGGCGCTTCCCCGCACGGGGTTCAGGAGAACCTCGCCAACGAGGCAAGTAAACTTGGCATTCCGGCCTGACGATTCGCATGGACCGATATGGACAGAGCGAATGTTGACGTTGTCCCGTCGTGTCGTTAGAAAAAATGTTGTCTGAAACAGGTTAGGTTCGGGAAGGTTGGCCCGGCCCCCGCTGCGCGGGTCCTTCCGTCGCTCTGGTGACGGCCCAAGACTATCACAGCGTTTGCGTGGTGCGGACGCCGATAGAAAGGGTATGGACATGAAGCCGCGAATTTCCGTTCTGACACTTGGCGTTTCCGATCTTGAAAAATCATTGTCGTTCTATCGCGACGGCCTCGGTTTGCCGACCGAAGGCGTTGTCGGTCGCGAATTTGAGCATGGCGCCGTGGCGTTCTTCGATCTCGCCGGCGGCCTGAAACTGGCCTTATGGGCGCAGGATGACATTTGCCATGATACTGGGTTGCCGAAGCATCCCATCAGTTCGACAGCGATTACCGTCGGGCACAATGTCATGCGCCGCGAGGAGGTCGATGAGATCATGCACAAGGCGCAGGCGGCGGGCGCAGAGATCGTCAAGAGTGCCGAGGACACCTTCTATGGCGGCTACGCAGCTTATTTCATGGACCCCGATGGCCATCTATGGGAGATCGTCTGGAATCCGCAGATGCTACCTGCCGACTAACCTCCAGTGAAACGTGGATACGGGCTTGCGAAGGGCGAGCTAGTGAGAGTTGCGATCGGAATAGTCCTTCCACCTCGCAGCTCAACCCTGAGTATGCTACACTGACTTGCGCCATGGTGGTGGTGGAGGCGCGACCGTTCGAACCACATCTTACGGAGACGCCACCATGATTGTTGCTCTTCTCGGATCCATTACTGCAATTGCGGTCCTCTGCTGGCTGCTGTTCACGCTCGCCATCTACGCATTGCCGGCGCTCGGCGGCGTGGCGGCCGGAATGTGGGCCTATCAGACTGGAGCCGGCCTGCCGGGCAGCATCCTTGTCGGACTTGTCGGCGCGGGCCTTGTGTTCGGCCTTGCGCAGTTCCTCATCTTGTTCGCCCGGCCCATGTGGCTGAAGCTTGCCGTCGCGCTCGCCTTCGTCGCGCCTGCCGCCATCGCCGGCTTCCACGCCACCCACGGGATCGTCAAACATCTGATGCCATCGGAAAAGAGGTGGGCCTGACACGCCTGCGCCACCCGAAAGCTCCAGCCCGTCAGGCCCACCTCACCCGACCATCAGAGGGGGCCCTTTTCCATGCCGGTTGACAACCTCGACCTAGCAGTTTTCGACGCGCCAGGCTGTGCCGGAGTATTGCCGGGCGACGCCAACCGAATGCGCACCCTTTTTCAGGGACCCGGTCTCGTCGATCACCAGCACGCCGTCCGGATCGCCAAGCGCCTCCCGGACGTAGGCGCGGACACGGTCGCGCAGAGCGTCAGCACACCAGCTGCTGCGGCCCAGCAGCGATTGCATGCGATAAGCCTTCTCGAACCCGGCCTGTTCGGCCAGCATCCATTGCGCTCCGCCGATGACAACAGCCCATCGATACCCCCCCCGCCGAGGCCCGTGTTTCCGCGCGGCCGAACGCTGGTGCTAAAAACCCTTAAAACGCCTCCAGCGCCCCTTCCCAATCCGCGAGCGTCCCCGCCCAATCCGCAACTGCCATTGAACGATCCTCCGTCAATCTTACGGACGGAATTACGATTTGCTATCGTATGCAATTGTAGTATTAGGCCCGGTAGCGCTCAACGCAGCGGTGCCCGCGGCAGGCGTTCGGACGTGGCCCAATCGGGCCACCAGCCCAAGGCCTCCAGCCCGGCGATGACAGCCACCAGCACGGCCACCGCCAGCGCCGCGTGGACGTATTCCCGGCTGGGCGGCCGGCGCACCCAAAGGGCAGCGCGGAACAGCAGGCGGACGAACATATCCATGCCGCCTATCAAACCCCAGCCGGCGACTGGCGGCAACCCTTCTGGCCGGGCCAGCCCCCCCTGCCCGCGCAACAGATAAGGGGCTCCACGAGGGAGCCCCTTGCCGGGCCGCCGGGTGAGCCCGGCGGCCATCGCGCGGCTTTGCGCGCCTATTGGACGGCCTTCAGCGCACCGTCGACGATCTCCAGGGCTTCGTCGCCCGTCACCTCAACCGACTGGTTGTTGACGGTCAGGGTGCAGCCCTCGTCGCAGACGGAAATCTCCTCGCCGCCCGCCACTTCGACGGTGATGGTTTCGGAGCCGTCGCTGTACTGCACGCTGTGAGCCGTCGCGTCACGGTTGGCGATGCTCACCGCTTGGGCGCCGGTCGCGGCAACCATCGTCAGGCCGGCCAGTGCCAGCGCCGCATAGGAAAGGCTTTTCATCGTTCGGTCTCTCTGTCCGTTTCGGTCTGAGGAAGTGGTTGGGTCAGCGGGCGTTGCGGGCGGGCTTGCCGCCGGGTTTGCCAACCGGCTTCGGAGACGGTTTCGCCGGTTTCGAGGGGGAGGTGGCCATGGCCTGTATCCTTGTCTGGGCCGCGCAGTGATTTGCGCGACAGGCCCCATATTGCGCTTGCATCGATCGCAGAAAAGCGAAATTTATAGCTGGTTGGAATCGAAATTTTCGATAGATTGGCTCCATGGATATCGCCGGCATCCGCACCTTTCTGGCCATTGTCGAGACCCGCAGCTTTGCCGCGGCTGCCGAGCGGCTGTTCGTCACCCAATCCACCGTCAGCGCCCGTGTGCACACGCTGGAGCAGGCGCTGGGCACCCGCCTGTTCGACCGCGGCAAGAAAGGCGCGGCGCCCAACGCCGCCGGCCGCCAGTTCCAGCGCCATGCGGAGGCGATGTTGCGCGCCTGGAACCAGGCCAAGCTGGTTGTCAGCCTGCCCCCGGACATGCCGACCCTGGTGACCATCGCCGGGCCGGCGACGCTTTGGGAGGCCGTGCTGCTGCCAGCATTGCCCCGCCTGCGCGAGGCCTTGCCGGACGTTGCCATCCGCGGCGAACTCGCCAATCCGGCGGAAATCGCCGCCCGCGTCGTCGGCGGCACGCTCGACCTGGCGCTCCACTACCGGCCGGAGACCGCCGCCGGCCTGGCCGTCACCCATCTGTTCGATGACGAGTTGGTGCTGGTTTCCAGCGCCCGGCCGGAGGCCGAGACCGTGCCTTATGTCTATATCGACTGGGGGCCGGCCTTTCAGGCGGAGCACGCCCGCGCCTGGCCCGATGGCTATGTGCCGGAACTGGCGCTGAACATCGGCAGCCTGTCGCTCGCCTATCTGCTGTCGACGCCCGCCTGCGCCTATCTGCCCCTGCGCAGCCTCACTGCGGCCCTGGAGCAGGGCACGGTGCACGCCCTGCCGGATGCGCCATCCATCGCCCAACCGGTCTATGCCGTCACCGCCATCAATCCCAGCGAGGCCGCCGCCGCGGCTTTGCGGTTGCTGCAACGCAATTGACACGCCGCACGGGTGGTTCGTGCCCTGCCGCGGGCCTATATACGCGATGAACGCTACCCCGATCGCGCCGAAGGGAGATCGCCCTCATGGACCTCAAAGACCCGAAGCTGTTCCGCCAGCAGGCCTACATTAACGGCCAGTGGGGGGATGCCGACAGCGGCGAGACCGCGCCGGTGACCAACCCGGCCAACAATGAAACCCTTGGCACCGTGCCGAATTGCGGGGCCGATGAAACCCGCCGCGCCATCGAGGCTGCCAACGCCGCTTGGCCCGCCTGGCGCGCCAAGACGTCCAAAGAACGCGCCGACATTCTGCGGCGCTGGAACGACCTGATGCTGGCGCACGCCGACGATCTCGCCAAGATCATGACGCTGGAACAGGGCAAACCCTTCCTGGAGGCCAAGGGCGAAATCGCCTATGGCGCCAGCTTCATCGAATGGTTCGCAGAGGAAGGCCGCCGCATCTATGGCGACGTGATCCCGCCGCACCAGGCCGACAAGCGCATCGTCGTCCTGAAGGAGCCCGTGGGCGTGTGCTGCGCCATCACCCCCTGGAACTTCCCGAACGCCATGATCACCCGCAAGGCCGGCCCGGCCCTCGCTGCCGGCTGCCCGATGGTGGTGAAACCCGCCTCGGCCACCCCTTACAGCGCACTCGCCATCGCCGAATTGGGCGAGCGGGCCGGCATTCCGCCAGGGGTGTTCAGCGTCGTGACCGGGCGCGCCGGCCCGATCGGCACCGAAATGTGCAGCAACCCGATCGTGCGCAAGGTGACCTTCACCGGCTCCACCCCGGTCGGCAAAGTGCTGATGAAGCAGACCGCCGACACGGTGAAGAAGGTCTCCATGGAACTCGGCGGCAACGCCCCCTTCCTGGTGTTCGACGACGCCGACCTCGACGCGGCGGTCGAAGGCGCGATTGCCAGCAAATACCGCAATGCCGGCCAGACCTGCGTCTGCACCAATCGGCTCTATGTGCAGGCAGGCGTCTACGACAAATTCGTCGAGAAGCTGACCGCCGCGGTCCGGAAACTCCCCGTCGGCGACGGCATGGAGCCGGGCGTGCTCATCGGCCCGCTGATCGACGCTGCGGCGGTGGACAAGGTGGAGGAGCATATCGGCGACGCGGTCGGCAAAGGGGCGCGCATTGTCCTCGGCGGCAAGCGCCACCCCCTCGGCGGCACCTTTTTCGAGCCGACCGTCGTCGCTGACGTGACCCAGGACATGCTGGTCGCACGAGACGAAACCTTCGGCCCGCTCGCGCCGGTGTTCAAGTTCGAGACCGAGGAGCAGGCCGTTCAGATGGCCAATGCCACCGAATTTGGCCTCGCCAGCTATTTCTACTCCAAGGACATGGCCCGCATCTGGCGCGTATCGGAGGCGCTGGAATACGGCATTGTCGGCGTCAACACCGGCCTGATCTCCACCACCGTCGCGCCCTTCGGCGGCATGAAGGAAAGCGGCCTGGGCCGTGAAGGCTCGAAATATGGGATTGAGGATTACCTGGAGACCAAGTACGTCTGCATGAGCATCTGATCCCTTTTCTATTGGTCATTGCGAGCCCGCATCCGCGGACATGGCAATCCAGACTGCGTCGCTGCCTGGCGCGGCCTTTTCTGGGTTGCCACGTCAGCTCCGGCCCCTCGCAATGGCGTTCGGAAGTCGCCCGACTGTGCACCCTCACATCCCGAACCTGCTGACTGCGCTGCGGGTCGCCGCCGCGCTCGTGCCGCTCGCCCTCTTGGCGAGCGCACCCACCACTGCTGCCGGCGCGGCGCTGTTGGTCCTCGCCCTCGCAGCCGTCACTGACGTCCTCGACGGCAAGCTGGCCCGCGCCTGGAACGTCACCTCCCGCCTCGGCCAGGTGCTCGATTCGGTCGCCGACAAGATGATTCTGGCGAGCCTGATCGTGCTCGCCATATACCACGGCCTGTTCGGCCCCCTCGGTGTCGCCATCGCCCTGCTGTTGCTGCTGCGGGAGGTCTGGGTCGGCGGCATCCGCGAGGGGCTCGGCCAGCGCTCGGGCTTGCTAAGCGCCACGCAAGCCGCCAAATGGAAGACCGCGCTGCAATTTGCCGGGCTGGTGCTGGTGTTCGCCGACGCCTGGGCCCGCCTCGGCCTCGGCTGGTTGGCGGAGTTGGCGCTGGCGCCCGCCACCGTGCTCAGCCTGGTCAGCGCGTGGGATTATTCGCGCCGCGGCCTGGCCGCGCTCGCAAGGGAGGACGAGTCCCGATGAACGTGCTCTATTTCGCCTGGGTCCGCGCCAAGATCGGCACCGGTCGCGAGACCGTCGACCCGCCAGCCAGTGTCGTCACCGTCGCCGACCTCGCCCGCTGGCTGCGGGAGCAGAGCCCCGGCCATGCCGAGGCGTTCGCCGACCTTGCCTGTGTGCGGGCCGCCATCGACCAGGAATTCGTCGAGCCTTCGACGCCGATCCCCGCCGGCGCCGAAATCGCCTTTTTCCCGCCGGTGACGGGAGGCTGAGCCATGGCTGTCCGCGTTCAGCCCGACCGTTTCGACACCGGCGCCGAGATCGAGGCGCTGGTGGGCGGCAACACCGCCATCGGCGGCGTCGCCAGCTTTACCGGCTATGTGCGCGATTTTTCGACCGAATCCGGCGTCGTCGCCATGACGCTGGAACACTATCCCGGCATGACCGAGCGCATGCTGGAGCAAATCGAGGCCGAAGCCCGCCAGCGCTGGGATCTGGAAGCCTCGCTGATCATCCACCGCCATGGCCGCATGACCGTCGGCGAGCCCATCGTCCTGGTGGTCACCGCCTCCAGCCACCGCCAGGCAGCGTTCGAAAGCGCCGAGTTCCTGATGGACTGGCTGAAGACCAAGGCCCCATTCTGGAAGTGCGAGGAAACCGCCGACGGCCGCGAACATTGGGTCGACGCCCGCGAGGCCGACGACGAAGCCGCGGCCCGGTGGGGGTAGCCCCCTACCCCCGCTCGTCCACCAAGCGGATCGGTTTCCGCCGGCTCTCGATCTGGGTGAGCGGCGCGGTTTCCCCCGGCGCGGCCAGTTCCACCCGCACCTCGACACCCAGCTTCTCGCGCAGCAGGGCGTGCAGCACGCCTGCCAACCCCTCCGAACGCGCGTGCACCTCCACCGCCACGGTCAATCCCTCGCAGGCGCCGTCGCGGGTCCAGCGGCAGACATATTCGCCGGTCGCTTCGCCGACACCCTCCAGATGTGCGCCGATGGCGCTCGGGTAGACGTTGATGCCGCGCAGCTTGACCATGTTGTCGCTGCGGCCCTGGAATCCCGCCATCCGCCGGAAATTGATGCCGCCCGCCGGCGGCAGAATGGTCGTCAGGTCCTGCGTGTCAAAGCGGATGATCGGGTAGACGCCATCCTTGAACAACACGGTGGTGCAGAGATTGCCGGGCTCGCCATCGGCCACCGGTGCATGCGTGTCCGGGTCCAGTGCCTCGACCAGATGCGCATCCTCCCAGATGTGCAGGCCGTCGTGCGAAGGCCCCTCGGCAGCGACAATGCCGGTGTCGCCGACGCCATACCAGTCGAAGCTTTCCGCCCCGCCCCAGAGCGCTGACAGCGCGTCCCGGTCCTCGTTGCCGAGATGGCCGGCAATCATGCGGATATTCAGGTCGGTTGCGGGGTCCAGCCCCTGGTCCTTTGCCACCTCCGCCAGGCGCTTGATGTCGTCGACAAAGCCGACGATCACCGTCGCCCCGAAGCGCTGCATCAGTTGCAGTTGCTGCCCGCTGGGCAGGTCGCGGCCGGTGCCGGCGGGCAGGAACAGGGCGCTGGTGAAGTGCGTCACCGCCTCGCGCACGTAATGGCCGTCATTGACCATGCCGAAGCCATAGACCGAGTGCACCACATCCTGCCCGGTCACGCCTTGCAGCAGACAGGCGCGGGCCAGCAGCAAGTTCTGCATCTCCCGGTCTTTCGGCCCGAAAAACAGCGACTGCGGCAGGCCGGCCGTGCCGCTGGCGGTGTGAAAGAAGCTGTGCGGGTGATGGTGGTCGAGGCCGTGATAATCGCCCCAGGGGGGGTGTTCCGCGATGCTCACCATCAGGTCGGCCCTGGAGAAGGGCGGGATTTTGGCCAGGTCGTCGAGGGTCTGGATGTCGAACGGCTCCAGCCCGGCGGCGCGCCAGCGGCGCTCATAGAACGGCACGCTCCAGGCACGGGCGATGACGCGCTGGAAGCGCCGTTCCTGCACCGCGCGGAGTTCGTCCGCCGACCATTGCGCCGGGCCGGCCAGGAACCCCGCGCCGATAGGATAGTCGGTGAGGGCCTGCCTGGCATCGAAGCCGTCCCAATAGGGCGGCAGTTCCACCGCCGGTTCGGGCGGGATGTCGGTGGCGGTCATGGCCTCTCTCCGTGGACGAGGGCGAGCAGCGGGGCGGTGCTCGGCTGGTGCTCCAGATCATCGACCAGGGCGATCAGCGCGGCAATCGTCTCATTCGACAACGGCCTGGCAGCGGCGCGGGCATTGCTGCGGAACTTGGGGAGGTGGGCGGCCCGCGTCATCGGGGTGGCCGGGTTGGCGTCGGTCGCGATGTTGACCAGCCCTGCCAGCCGCAGCCGTTCCGGATCGGCCATCGCCGCCGGCGCAAAATCGGCGATGCCGGGGCCGCCGGTCAGCAGCGCGCTGGCCACCGCATACTGGCCGCAGAGCCGGGCATAGCCGACGGCCATGTCCTCCTTCACCGGCCGTCCGATCAGCCCGTGCGTCGCCCGCCCGGAGGGAAAGGGCTTGGGCGCCACCGCCGCGATGCGCCAGGTCCGGCATTGCGTGTTGACCTGCCGCTAACCGGCAGCGGCGAACCTGTGGCGGCAGACGCCATTGCCTTTGCCGCCCTGCCGCGCTATCCGGGGCTGTTACAGGAGGCGCGGTTCGGCGAATCGGCCCGCGGAGACGCACTCACAAGGAGACCGGCAGAGTGAAAAAATGGTTGGCGATGGCGATGGCACTCTGGGCCGGCAGTGCCGCGGCACAGGAGGGCGCCTTGCAGATCGAATTGAACAACATCGCGCTCCGCAACGATGTCTGCCAGGTCTTCATCCGCGTCGGCAATCAGAGCGATACCGCCTACACCGCCTTCAAGATCGACCTCGCCTTTTTCGACAAGGACGGCGTCATCAACGACCGGGTGCTGGTCGATCTTGCCCCCCTGCGCGCCCGCAAGACCTCGATCCATGTGTTCGACATGCCGGACCTGGATTGCGGCAATGTCGGCGAGGTGCTGCTGAACGACATCAGCGAATGTCAGGCCGAAGACCCGGCCAACACCCCCGCCGACTGCTTTGCCGCCGTCACCCTCGGCTCCCGCGGCGATATCGGCTTTATCCGATAGGCCGAAGCCCAACCCGACAGAACCGGGGCGCCCTGCCCTAGAACCGCTCCGCCAGCCAGATGGCCGTGCGGGTGCCGCGTTTGATCAGGCCCGAGAGCAGCGGGTAGGCCGGCGCCCCTTCCGCGTCGTGGGCCAGGCCGGTGTCGCGGTGTTCCAACTCGTCGTCGCGGAACTGTTCCAGCATTGCCGCAAGCTCCGCATCGCTGGCCTGCTCGTCCCGCGCGCGCAGGTGTTCGGCCTGGCGCGCGTAGTGCTCGCCGATGACTTCCTCCACCGCGACGGTGCAGGCCATGGCGGCGCGCTCGCCCAGTAGTGCGGTGGCTGCGCCCAGCGCAAATCCGGCCGCGTTCCAGACCGGCGAGAGCACGGTCGGGCGCACGCCGCGCTCGACCAGCAGCCGGTCGAAGGTGGCCTTGTGCTCCTCCTCCTGGGCGGCCATGCGGCGGATGGTGCGGCCGACCGGGCGGTGCCCCAGCACGGCCAACTGGCCCTCATAGATGCGGGTCGCGCCGAATTCGCCGGCATGATCCACCCGCAGCATGCGCGCCAGTTCCTGCGCACGGGAAAGCTCGCCCGGCAGGCGGCGTTGGCTGGCGGTCATCGGTTCGTCCTCCTGCGGTTGCGGTACAGGCCCAATGCCAGAACGACGGCCAGGCCGGCCGACAGGATGACATTGTAACCCGCCATGGAAATGCCGAAGAGCGACCAGGCGACCTCGTCGCAGCGGGTCACCTCGGTCGCCAGCAATTGCCGCTTCAGGTCCTCCACCGTCGCTGCCGCGCTGGTCTGGCCGCCGCATTCGGCGGTGCCGGGCCACCAGTGCTGCTCGACGCCGACATGGAAGCCGCCGATGGCGGCGCCGGCCAGCAGCGCCAGGACGGCCAGCGCCAGCAGCGTGCGGTTGCCGCCCAAGGCAAACGCCAGCACGCCCAGCACGATCGCTGCCGCCCAGGGCCAGCGCTGATAGACGCACAGCACACAGGGATCGAGGCCGCCGATATGCTGGAAACCGAACGCCACCAGCACCACCGCCAGCCCCGCAACCAGCGTCAGAAACGCGAGCTTGCGCAGGTCAGAGAGCATATTTCAACACCACAAAGCCGCCGACCAGCAACACACAGAACACCACCGTCAGCAACCCCAGATAGCGTTCGATGAACGCCCGGATCTGCTCGCCAAAGCGCCAGAGCAACAGGCCGACAATCAGAAACCGCCCGCCGCGGGCCAGCACCGAAGCCACCAGGAAGGCCATCAGGTCCATGCCGAACGCGCCGCTCGCGATGGTGATCACCTTGTAGGGGAAGGGCGTCAGCCCGGCGATGAAGACGATCAGCGCCCCGTGCTCGTTATAGCCGGCGCGAAACTCCTCGAACTTGTCCATGGCACCGTAGAATTCCAGGATTGGCGCGCCGACCAGCTCCCACAACCCCCAGCCGATACCATAGCCCGCCAGCCCGCCGACAACGGAGGCGATGGTGGCTAGCGCGACGAAATGAAAGGCCCGCTCCCGCGCCGCCAGGATCATCGGGATCAGCAGCACATCCGGCGGGATCGGAAAGATGGAGCTTTCGACGAACGCCACCGCCACCAGCGCCCAGGTGGCATAGGGTGTTGCGGCAAGCGCCATGGTCTGGTCGTAGAGGCGGCGGAGCACGAACAATCAACCTTCGGTTGCGTCATGGGTAAGCGATCCGTTGTCGCCCCGCCTCTCCCGCGGCACAAGGGCTCCCAGCGACGCAGGCTGTTGCAAATTTTGCCGGAAGCGCTAAATTCCGGCTCCTACCGCGTGCCCGGATGGCGGAATTGGTAGACGCAGCGGACTCAAAATCCGCCGGTAGCAATACCTTGTCGGTTCGAGTCCGACTCCGGGTACCATTGCCCCCCCCCAGAAATAACCGCCTCACTCCTTCGCCCCAACGAAGTTGACATGGCCCATCTTGCGCCCCGGCCGGGCCTCGCCCTTGCCATAGAGGTGCAGGCGGGCATTCGGGTCTTTGAGATACTCGGCCCAGTCGTTCACCGCATCGCCCAGCAGGTTGCGCATGCGCGCCGGCGCCCGGATGCCGGTCGCCCCCAGCGGCAGGCCGCAGACGGCGCGGACGCACTGCTCGAACTGGTCGGTCTGGCAGGCATCCATGCTCCAATGGCCGGAATTGTGCGGGCGCGGCGCCAGTTCGTTCACCAGCAGGCCACCATCGGCCAGCAGGAACATCTCCACCGCCACCAACCCCACCAAGTCGCCGTGCCGCGCGATGGATTCGGCGAGGCGCACGGCCTCCGCCGCGACCTCCGCCGGAATGTCCGCAGGCGCGATGGTTTCGGCCAGGATGTGGTTCTCGTGCCGGTTTTCCACCGGCGGGAAGCACTGAACCGCCCCATCCTCGCCACGGGCGACGATGACCGAGATTTCGCGCTCGAACGGCACCACCGCCTCCAGCACGCAGGGCACCTTGCCGAGCCCTGCCCACGCCGTCGGCAGGTCCGCGGCAGCGGCAACCCGCACCTGGCCCTTGCCGTCATAACCGCTCTCAGCCGTCTTGAGGATGCCGGGAAAGCTGAGGCCGGGCCGATCCAGGTTCGCTTCCGTCTCGATAGCCTTGTAGGGCGCCACCTGAGCACCCGCGGCCTGCACGAACGCCTTTTCGCGCCGCCGGTCCTGGGCGACCCGCAGCCAGTTCGGCGCGGGGCGCACCGGCGACGTCGCGGCAATCGCCTCCGCCGCGATTACCGGCACATTCTCGAACTCGTAGGTGACGACATCGCAGGCTGCGGCAAACGCCTTCAGCGCGGCCAGATCGTCATAGGCGGCCTGGGTGGCGGCGACGCAGACCTGCGCGGTCGGGCTGTCGGCCTCCGGCGCAAAGACGTGGACGCGATAGCCGAGGCGTGCTGCGGCCAACGCCAGCATGCGCCCCAATTGGCCACCGCCAAGGACGCCGATTGTGGCTCCGGGAGCAATCATGAGTCGGCGGGCACCTCTTGCACGGCGTCGGTCTGGGCCTGGCGCAGCGCCTCCAGGCGGCCGGCCAGGGCGGGGTCGGTGGTGGCCAGTATGGCGGCGGCCAGCAGGCCGGCATTGGCGGCCCCTGCCTCGCCGATGGCCAGCGTTCCCACCGGAATGCCCTTCGGCATCTGCACGATGGAAAGCAGGCTGTCCCAGCCGCTGAGCGCCCGGCTCTGCACCGGCACGCCCAGCACCGGCAGCGCGGTCATGGAGGCCACCATGCCCGGCAGGTGCGCCGCCCCGCCGGCGCCGGCAATGATGACCCGCAGGCCCCGGCCCTTGGCCGCCTTGGCATAGGCGACCAGCCGGTCCGGCGTGCGGTGGGCAGAGACGATGCGGGCCTCATACGGCACCTGCAACGCCTCCAGGATGGCCGCGGCCTGACGCATGGTCGGCCAGTCGGACTGGCTGCCCATCGCGATTCCGACCAGCGCGGCCGTGTCTGTTTCGGTAGTCTGTGGCAACAAAACTCACCATGGCGAGCCGCACATGGCTCGCACCGTTACCCGGAAGGAAGCCCGGACCGGGCGCTCAGGCGATCAGGTCGGGGCAGGCGAAGCCTTCGATCCGTTCGATCTGATCCCGCAAGGCCAGCTTTCTCTTCTTCAGCCGCTGCACCTGCACCTGATCGTACGGCGCCCGCTCGGTCAGGGTTGCGATCGCATAGTCCAGATCGCGGTGTTCGGCCCGAAGAAGTTCCAGCTTTTGATCCGGCTTGCTGAATTCGGTGTCTTCTGCCATGGGGACTCCATGCATGGTTGATGCTCTGGGAAAGAACAACCGCAGCAGAGGGACCTGCCACAGTGGCGTATCTTACCCTGCCCCCAGTATGCGAGTCGATGGTGAAGCGTGCCTGAAACGCCCTTGCCTATGGATGATTTTTGGGCCTTTTCGCTGCGGGTCTACACCGTGGCCGGCGTCCCGCAGCGGCTGCTGGATTGGCAGGAGTCCGCGGGCGCCAACGTCAATCTGGCCCTGGCCTGTATCTGGGCGGCAGAGCGCGGAAGGCCGCTTCGCGCGCCTGACCTTCGCCGCGCCCAAACGGGCCTTGCCGGCTGGCATACCGCCACGGTGGCGCCGCTGCGGGCGCTCCGCCGGCGCCTGAAGGCGGATTGGGCCGGCCTCGCCATCGACGCCGAGCCCGCCCGCCAGGCCATTCTGGCCGCGGAACTGGAAGCGGAGCGGGCCGAACAGGCCCTGATCGTCCGGGCCCTGGCGCCCTGGCCAGCAACGCCCCACGCCCGGCCGAACCCGGCTCTGGCCGCGGCGAATCTCCGAACCTATCTGGGCAGCGCCGCCGGTGCCGACATCCGGGCCTTGCTGGCCGCCATCGCCTGAAGCGCGCCGGCGTCCGGCGGCAGCGCCTCGCCGATACAGCGGGCCAGCAGCCGGTGCTGCTGCTCGTTCGGCATCGAAACGCCCCAATTGCTCGCCGGCGAAAAGCCGAAGCGCGAATAGTAGTCGAAATCGCCGACCAGAAAAACATGCCGCCAGCCCTCGGCCGCCGCCGCCGCCAGCGAGGCCGCAACCAGCGCCCGGCCGATGCCGCGGTTCTCCCACTCCGGCGCCACCGCCAGCGGCCCCAGCAGCAGCACGGTCTCGCCGCCCAGCCGCATCGGCCAGTACTGGATCGAGCCGATCACCCGGTCATCATAGAGCGCCACCCGCGCCAGCGACGCCACCTCACCAACGCCATCGCGAAAGCGATAGCTTGTCTTGGCGTGCCGGTTCGGGCCGAAACAGCGATCCAGCAGCGTCTCGATAACAGGATAATGCGCGGCGGCAGGGGGAATAATGGCGACCATGACAGCGGTGTCCGGCAAACAGAGAAAATCGCGGGTGGCGGAAGCCAGGGGCCTGCCGGCCCATGCACACGCGCAAAGGCCGCCCCCAGCCGTCAGGCGGGGCGATGGAAGCTCTGTCGTCGTCGCTGTTGCATCGTCATGGCCCGCTCTGTAGCGCACAAAGGGGGGCGGACGAAACGGAAAAGTTGGGCTGCGGCAGAAAATCGACTAGCGTCCGACCCGCCCCCTTCGCCGCCCCCTTCGCCATTCAGGACCGCCTGCCCCCATGACCCCGGACCAGATCGAAGCATTCTTCGCCCGCCTTGCCGAACGGACGCCGGAGCCGGTGACGGAGCTCGAATACACCAACGTCTACACATTGCTGGTGGCGGTGGCACTGTCGGCCCAGTCCACCGATGTCGGCGTCAACAAGGCAACCCGCGCCCTGTTCGCCAAAGTCTCGACCCCGCAAGAGATGCTGGAGTTGGGCGAGGCCGGCCTGAAAGAACACATCAAGACCATCGGCCTCTACAATTCCAAGGCCAAAAACGTCATCGCAATGGCCGAAAAGCTCATCGCCGAGCATGGCGGCGCGGTGCCCCGCGACCGGACCGCGCTGGAGGCGCTGCCGGGCGTCGGCCGCAAGACCGCGAACGTGGTCCTCAACAACTATTGGGGCGAGCCGACCATCGCCGTCGACACCCACCTGTTCCGCGTCGCCAACCGTACCGGCATGGCCCCCGGCAAGACGCCGCTCGCCGTCGAGAAAGCGCTGGAAGCCTGTATTCCCGACCATTACAAACGCCACGCCCACCACTGGCTGATCCTGCACGGCCGCTATGTCTGCAAGGCCCGCAAGCCCGACTGTGTCAAATGCCAGGTCGCCGACCTTTGCTGCTTTGACGCCAAGGTGGTGGAGGCGTGAGGCGAGCGCTTGCGCTGCGGCGCGTATGATTGTGTGCTGACGGCCAATGCCCTTAACGAACCGAACGAGGAACCGCCCCCCATGTCAAACACCCCTATCGGCTTTGTCGGCCTCGGCGCCATGGGCCGCCCCATGGCCGTTAACCTGGCGGACAGCGGCCAGAAGCTGGTCGTCCGCGACGTCAACCCCACCGCCACCGACATCCTGGCCCAGCGCGGCGCGATCGTGGCCGCGAGCATCCAGGCGCTGGCCGACCAGTCCGCCACCGTGCTCGCCTGCATGCCGTCCGTCGCCATCGCCGAGGAGGTGGTGGAACAGGCCGCCGAAGGCTCGGCCGTCAAGCACTTCGTCAACCTCGGCACCACCGGCTCCAAATTCTCCCAGGCCGCAGCCAGCCTGCTGGCGGAGAAAGGCATCGCCTATCTGGACGCCCCCATCTCCGGCGGCCCGCCCGGCGCGGAAGCGGCCACCCTCTCCATCATGTGCTCCGGCGACAGGGCCGCGTTCGAGGCGGCCCAGCCGGCGCTGGCGGTCATGAGCGGCAAGCTCACCTATCTGGGCGAGCAGGTGGGGGCGGCCCAGACCATGAAACTGGTCAACAACATCATGAGCTTCTGCAACCTGGTCGCCGCGTCGGAAGCCTTCACCCTCGGCGCCAAGGCCGGCCTCGACCCGGAACAGATGGTGGAGGTCGTCAACGCCTCCAGCGGCCGCAACAGCGCATCCCAAGACAAAATCCCGAAAGCCGTCCTGACCCGCAGCTTCGACTATGGCGGCGCCAACTATATCATCCTGAAAGACCTGGAGCTCTGGCGCCAGGAGGCGGAGGCCTATGGCATTCCCGCCTATATGGGCAATCTGGTCCGCACCCTGTTCCGGCAGATGGTCCAGGAAGAAGGCCAGGACAAGGATTTCACCCGCATCTTCCAACTGATGGAGCGAATGGCCGGTGTCGAAATGAAAAAAACCCGGTAAACCTTCCCTGATTTCACCCCTGTTTCCGCCCGCTCTATGCTGCGGGCATACGAAGCGATAAAAGTGCGGGAAAGTTTTCTCCCCGCCGAAAGGAAGCGTTGCATGAGTTCAGATCCGAATGTCCGCACCACCAACGGCCGCGGCCGTCTGTTCGACAATGTGGTCGAAACCGTCGGCGACACGCCCTGCATCCAGGTGAAGAACCTGGCCCCTTCGCACGTGCGCATGTACGTGAAGGCCGAATTCTTCAACCCCGCCGCCTCGGTCAAGGACCGGCTGGCCGTCAACATCATCGAGGCCGCAGAGCGCAGCGGCACCCTGAAGCCCGGCCAGACGGTGGTGGAGGCCACCAGCGGCAACACCGGTATCGGCCTGGCCATGGTCTGCGCCCAGAAAGGCTACCCGCTGGTGATCACCATGGCGGAAAGCTTCTCGGTCGAACGGCGCAAGCTGATGCGCATGCTGGGCGCCAAAGTGGTGCTGACGCCGCGCGCGGAGAAGGGCTTCGGCATGTACAACAAGGCCGTCGAACTCGCCCAAAAGAACGGCTGGTTCCTGGCCCACCAGTTCGAGACCGCCGCCAATGCGGACATTCACGAGGCCACCACGGCCCGCGAGATCATCAACGACTTCGCCGGCGACCGGCTGGACTATTTCGTCACCGGCTACGGCACCGGCGGCACCGTCACCGGCGTCGCCCGCGTCCTGCGCAAGGAACGCCCGGATACCAAAATCATCCTGTCCGAACCCGCCAACGCCGCCATCGTCTCCAGCGGCCACGCGCAGGAGCGCACGGCGGATCACTCCCCCGCCGTCAGCCACCCAGCCTTCGAGCCGCACCCGATCCAGGGCTGGACGCCGGACTTCATCCCTTACGTGCTGCAGGAAGCCATCGACAACAAACTCTATGACGAGTTGCTTCCGGTCGCAGGCCCCGACGGCATCAAATGGGCCAAGGAACTGGCGCAGAAAGAGGGAATTCTGACCGGCATTTCCGGCGGCTCCTCCTTCGCCATCGCCATGCAGGTGGCGGAGAAGGCGCCCGAAGGCTCGGTCATCCTGGCCGTGCTCCCCGACACGGGCGAGCGCTACCTCTCCACGCCGCTGTTCGACGGCATCGAGGAGGAGATGACGGACGAAGAAGTCGCCATCTCCCAATCCACTCCCGGCTACCGGATGGGCTGAGCCAGGCCCCTCTGCCCCTGCCTCCGGCTTCAGGGCCGAGGCAGGCTCAGCCCGCCTTCGGCCGCAACGGATTCGGCGCCTGGGAATAGAACAGCAGGCCCACCACCTGGCAGCAGGCGAGTGCCGCAAAGGTCAGGCGGTAGCCGTCGTCCGCGCTGGCGCCGAAGGTGTGGGTGAACAGGTCGTAGGCCCAGCCGCTGGCCAGTTGGAACAGGAAGATGCCGCCGACCAGAAAAATGTTGTTGGTGGTGATCACGCGCCCGGCCAGTTCCGGCCCGAACAGGCTCTGGGCGTGGGCGGTGACGATGGCATGCATCTGGCTGACGCCGGCAAACGCCGTCAGCAGCGCCAGCGTCGTCCAAAAGCCCAGGCCGGGCAAGGCAGCCAACAGGCCCAGCATGATCACCTGAACCAACACGCCACCGGTGATCACCAGCTTGCGCTGGCCGGTCCAGCGGTCGAGCGGGCCATACATCACGCCGCCCAGATTGAGCGCGATCAACAGCACCAGCACCGCATTGCCCAACTGGGCAGCGTCCAGGTGAAAGCGCTCGCGCAGATAGACGCCGGATAGCAGACCGATCACGCTCACCGCCGGGCCGATGGCGGTCACACTGAAGGCGGCCAACCATTGGAAGCGGCGCTGGCGCATAATGGTAAGGATGGCACCGAAGCTCTGCGCCACCGTCTCCGTCGCGCGCGTCTTGCGGGTCGATAGCGGCCCCTCGCGCACGATCAGGCTGACCAGGGCGACGATCGCCACCGTCAGGACCGCCAGCCCGGTAAACACCGGCCCCCGGCCCCAGTCCGCCAGCAGAATCGCCAGCGGCGTCGAGGCGATCAGCACCGAGGCCGTGCCCGGCAAGGCCTGGATCGTCGCCGCCGCGGTGGTGAAGTTCTTGCGGTCGACCCAGCCCAGCAGAAAGATATAAAGGCCGCTGACCACGCAGGCGAAGCCAGAGCCGATCATGGCCCGGGCCAGGGTCAGGCTGGCGACGTCGTCGCTCCAGGCGAACAGCACCATGCCCGCCACCGCCAGCGGCGCCATATAGGCGACGGCGCGCACCGGCCCGAACCGGTCCAGCAGCACGCCGGAGATGGGCTGCATCGCGGCGGAGGCAAAGAACATGATGCCGATGATCAGCCCCAGATCGCTCGCCGACAGACTGAGTTCCAGGCTGAGCGAGGGCGCGATCACCGCACCGCCCATGCGGTGCATCTGCGCCTGCACAAACAGCAGCGAATAGACGGCGGCCATGCCGACGACGAGGGCGAAAGCGCGGTTCATAAGGGAAGAAACCTTGAGAGAGCAAGCGCTCTTTCTAGCCCGCTAAAGCCAGCGGCGCCAGCGCAACAACCACACGCCGGCAACGGCAATGGCCAGGCACAAGACCGCAAGCGCGACAAAGCCCCAGGGACGGTCCGACCAGGGAATGCCGCCGACATTCGCGCCGAACACCGCCGCCAGAAGGTTCAGCGGCAGGAAAACCGCAGCAACCAGGCCGAGGACGTAGCTGGTGCTCGCCATTTGCGCGTCGCGGATCGAGTCGATCTGGTCCTGCAACACCGCGCCGTATTCGGCCAGGGTGTGGACGGCCTCGGCCGCCCGCCGCAACTCGTTCGCAACCTGGCTGAAATCCTCCGCCAGGTCGTCGCCGAGGGTCTGGCCCGAGAGGGTGCGAAAGTCCACCAGTGCCACGCTCAGCGGCGCCATATAGCGGCGCAACAGCACCGCCCGGCGGCGCAACTGGCGCACATCGGCCTGCAGCGCATGCAGTTGCACCTTGCCGACGCTTTCGCTCACCAGCAAATTTTCCTCCAGCACATGGGCCGTATCGTCCATCGCCAGGATGGTGTCTCGGATGCGGACGGCCAGACGCTCGGCAATGTTGAGAACGATGCCATGCGGCTCGGCGACGATTTCACCGGCGGCAAGGGCCGCGCGCGTGTCGCCAACCGCAAACACCCGGCGCAGGGTGACGCTATAGAGCACCCCGCCGCCGATCCAGATCCGGACCGACACCATGTCCTCCGGCTCGGCACCGGGATTGACATTGACGCCGCGCAGCAGCAGCAGCACGCCGCCTTCCAGCCGGGCGCTGTGCGGCCGGGTCTCCGGCGCGCTCAGCGCCTCCCAGACGTCTTCGGGCACGCCCTCGAACGGGCAGGCCTCGCCCACCACGATGCGGGCATGATACCAGACCGCGACGCCCTGTTCCGGCCATTGCTCCAACCCCTGCGCCATCGTCCGGCCCGCCTCCGCCTCAGTGCGCCAAAATCTGGGAGAGGAACAGCTTGGTGCGGTCGTTCTGCGGGTTGCTGAAGAACTCCTCCGGGTCGTTCTGCTCGACGATCTCGCCTTCGTCCATAAAGATCACCCGGTCCGCCACCTGCCGGGCAAACCCCATTTCGTGCGTGACGCACAGCATGGTCATGCCGCTTTCGGCGAGGTCGACCATGACATCCAGCACCTCCTTGATCATCTCGGGATCGAGGGCGGAGGTGGGTTCGTCGAACAGCATGATGCGTGGTTGCATGGCCAGCGCCCGGGCAATGGCAACGCGCTGCTGCTGGCCGCCGGAGAGCTGGCCCGGATACTTGCCCGCCTGGTCCGGAATCCGCACCCGCTCCAGCAGGCTCATGGCCAGTTCCTCCGCCTGGGCCTTGGGCATTTTGCGCACCCAGATCGGCGCCAGCGTGCAGTTCTCCAGCACGGTCAGGTGCGGGAACAGGTTGAAGGACTGGAATACCATGCCGACCTCCGAGCGGATCTGGTCGATATTCCTAAGATCGTTGGTGAGCGCGATTCCGTCCACCCGGATCTCGCCCTCCTGGTGTTCCTCCAGCCGGTTGATGCAGCGCACGATGGTGGATTTGCCGGAACCCGACGGCCCGCAGATGACAATCCGCTCGCCGCGGGCCACCTGCAGGTTGATGTCCTTCAGCACGTGGAACGTGCCGAACCACTTGTTCACGCCACGCATCTCCACGGCGAAGTTTTGCTCGTTCATGGGATCAGCCCTTCCGCTCACCGGCGCTCGCCATGGGCCAACCGCTGCTCCAGCCAGAGCGAGTAGCGGGACATGGCGAAGCACGATACAAAGAACAACACGGCAATGAAGGCATAAAGTTCGATTTCCAGCCCCATCCACTTGGCATCGGCATTGATGGCGCGTGCCATGCCCAGCAGATCGAACAGCCCGACCAGCGAGACCAGGGTCGTATCCTTGTAGAGGCCGATGGAGGTGTTGACGATGCCGGGGATGGAGATGCGCAGCGCCTGCGGCAGGATGATAAAGCCCATCATCCGCCAATAGCCCAGGCCCAGCGCCGCCGCAGCTTCGTACTGGCCCTTGGGGATTGCCTGCAGGCCGCCGCGGATCACCTCTGCCATATAGGCGCTCGCGAAAAAGCAGACCGCGATGACGACGCGGACATAGTTGTCGATGTTCATGCCCTCCGGCAGGAACAGTGGCAGCATGACATTGCCAAAGAACAACAGCGTCACAAGCGGCACGCCGCGGATCGCCTCGATAAAGATGGTGCAAAGCAGGCTGATCACCGGCAATTGGCTGCGCCGTCCCAAGGCCAGGACGATGCCGAACGGGATCGAAACCGCGATGCCGGTGACGCCCATGGCGAGCGTCAGCAGCAGGCCGCCCCATCTTGGCGATTCCACATAGTCCAGCCCTGCGAACCCGCCATAGAGCAGGAAATAGGCCAGAAACGGATAGACGCAGACGAACCACAGCCCGTATTTGCGCCCCGGCGCCTTGTCGTAGAGGCCGTAAAACAGCGCCACCAGCAGCAGCACCAAGGCCAGAACGGCACGCCAATACTCGGATTCCGGATAAAAACCATAGATCAATTGCTTCCAGCGCACCGCCACCACCGGCCAACAGGCACCGGCGGCCAGATCGCAATCGTCCCGGCTGGCGCCCTCGAACGTGGCGGAGAAAAAGGCCCAGTCCAGCAATGGCGGGATGGTGAAGTAGAGCAGCAGCAGCGACAGCAGCGTCAGCGCCGTGTTCAGCCAGCCGGAGAACAGCTTCGCCCGCATCCAGCCCAACGCGCCGGTCGTGGCAACCGGCGGCGGGCGGCTTTCCTTCGGCACCCAGTGCGCTGCGTTCGGGGTTTGGTCCGTCATGATGGTTAGCCCTCCCCTCCCCTAGCGTTCGACCAGGCGCACGCGCGCATTGTACCAGTTCATGAAGGCCGAGATGCAGAGCGAAATCACCAAATAGGTCGCCATGGTGATCGCCATGCATTCGATGGCCTGGCCGGTCTGGTTCAGCGAGATGCCGCCGAACACGGCCATCAACTCCGCATAGCCGATGGCAAATCCCAGCGAGGAGTTTTTGGTCAGGTTCATGTACTGGCTCGCCAGCGGCGGGATGATGACCCGCAGCGCCTGCGGCACGATCACCAGGCGCATGGTCCAGCTCTGCTTCAGGCCCAGCGCCGCCGCGGCCTCCCGCTGGCCCTTGTTGACCGAGAGAATGCCGGCGCGCACGATCTCAGAGATAAAGGCGGCGGTATAGAGCGAGAGCGCCAGCAGCAGCGCCATGAATTCCGGCGCAACCTGCATGCCGCCGCGCAGGCTGAAGCGCGTGCGCTCGGAATACTGCCATTCCATCGGCGCTCCGGCGGCGTAGTAAACCACCAGCGGCACCAGCACGATCAGGCCGAGCCCGGCCCAGAAGGCCGGAAAGGTCTGCCCCGTCGCATCCTGGCGCTTGCGCGTCCAGCGGGCGATGAGCCAGGCAGCGATGATGGCAAGACCGAGGGCGATCAGCACGAAATCGAACGCCTCGCCCAGCACGGGCGCAGGCGTGAACAGGCCGCGGTTGTTCAGATAAAAACTCTCGCCGATCTCAATGCTCTGGCGGATGTGCGGCAGGCCCAAAAACACCGTGTACCAAAAGATGATCTGCAGCAGCAGCGGCACGTTGCGGGTGAATTCGACAAACCAATAGACGATCTTTTCCAGCAGCCAATTGCCGGACAGCCGCAACACCCCCAGGAAAAACCCCAGAACGGTCGCGAAAAAACACCCCAGCAGAGAGACCAGCAGCGTGTTCAGCAGGCCGACCAAGAACACCCGGCCATGGGTGGATTCCCCGGAATAGGGGATCAGCGTCATCTGAATTTCGAAACCCGCCGGCTGGCCCAAAAACCAGAAGCCGGTCGCGATATTGCGCTGTTCCAGGTTATAGATCGTGTTGGAAATCGTGAAATAAACCAGCAGCCCCAACAGGCCCATCACCACCGCCTGGGCGAGGATGCCCCGGAAACGCCGGTCGTTCCAGAACGCACCGCCTGCGGCCGGGCCGGCCAGCACCGTGCCACCCGCCATGCCATTTCCTCCTGCTAGATCCCCGCCGCGGCGGGTCAAGGCCGCAATACGCCGATCGTCCGGCCCCGGAACCGCAGCGGCAGGGGCCTCTCGGCCAAGGCCCCTCCCGCTGCGGAACCGTACAACCGTGCGGGCGGCCCAGCGGTTCGATGCCGACAGACGGTAGCCATCCGTCGGCTGAACCGGACCACCGGATTATCGAAACAGTGGGCTGATTCACGAACCGCTTGCCGTAGCAAGCGGTTCGATCGGACCATTAGCGGAACGGCGGGGCGTAGAGGATGCCGCCCCTGGTCCAGAGCTGGTTCAGGCCACGTTCCAGACCGATCGCCGTGTCCGGGCCGATATTGCGCTCGAAGCTCTCGCCATAATTGCCGATGGCCTTGACGATATTGTAGGCCCAGTCCTTGGAGAGGCCCAGCATTTCGCCATACTCGCCGGAAACGCCCAGCAGGCGCTGAACTTCCGGGTTCGGCGAGTTCTTCATTTCGTCGACATTCTCGGAGTTGACGCCCAGTTCCTCGGCGATGATCATGGCGTTCAGCGTCCAGCGCACCACGTCACCCCACTGGTGATCGCCATGGCGGACGAGGGGGCCCAGCGGCTCCTTCGAGATGATTTCTGGCAGGATCATGTGCGCCTTCGGCTGTTCCATCTGCGCGCGGGTCGCAGCCAGACCGGAGGCATCCGTGGTGTAGACATCGCAACGGCCCTGCTCGTAGGCCGGCCGCGCCTCGGAGTTGGTCTCAATCGCGATCGGCTCGAACTCCATGCCGTTGGCCTTGAAATAGTCAGCCAGATTGAGTTCGGTGGTGGTGCCGGTCTGGATGCAGACGCTGGCGCCATTCAGTTCCTTGGCGCTTTTGATGCCCAGGTCACGGCGGACCATAAACCCCTGGCCGTCATAATAGTTGACGCCGGCAAACTCGAAGCCGAGCTGCACGTCGCGGCTGAAGGTCCAGGTCGTGTTGCGCGACAGCATGTCGACTTCGCCGGACGCCAGGGTCGGGAATCGGGACTTGCCGGTCAACGGGGTGAATTTCACCTTGGTCTTGTCGCCAAAGATGGCCACGGCAACGGCCCGGCACATATCCACGTCGAAACCGGTCCACTCGCCCTTGTCATCCGGCGCGGCGAAACCGATCAGGCCGGTGTTGATACCGCAGTCCAGATACCCTTTTTCCTTCACGTCGTCCAGCGTGCCCGCATACGCCGGCCCCGCCAGCATCGCGCCGGCGGTTGCCAGCACCAGAAGCCTTTTCATCCGAAATCCTCCATCACGTGGTTCGCCTCACGGCCACCGACTCCGGCCGCTGCGGCAAGAAAGCCTTTCGGCCCGCGCTCCATCGATACTATGAATCCGCAAAGCGCCGATGCAAGGCTACTAAAGCGCGACCTTCGCCCACATCCGGCGTGACGCCGCCGGACCGTTGCCGAATCCCGGCGCGCGGCGCCAGAAATCTTCCGGTATCGCAGTACGACGACCCGCCAGCCTACCGAGCCGGCGCCAGTGGCCGAACCGGCGCCAGCTTGGCTCAGCCACCGCTCGCCGGCAGGCCGGGGATCTGGCTCAGGATCGCCGACGAGAACGCGCCATCGACACACAGATTCTGGCCGGTGATGTAGCCGGACTCCGGCCCCAGGAAGAACGCGATGGCGTTCGCGATATCCTCCGGCACGCCGATCCGCCCGGCCGGCACCAGCGCGGTGCGGGCCGACGCGGTGGCGTTGTCGCGGTAGGTGGTCTCGGTCAGCGGCGTGCGGATCATGCCGGGCGAGACGCAGTTGACGCGGATGCCGTCTGGCGCCCATTCCTGGGCCAGCACCTCGCACAGGATGATGGTGCCGGCCTTGCTCATGGAGTAGGCGCCCATGCCCCGGTGCGGACGCATGCCGGACATGGAGGCCACCGCGACGAAGCCGCCACCGCTCTCCTTCAGATGCGCATACGCCGCCTTGGCCAGAAGCCAGTTGCCGCGCAGGTTGATGTCCATCACCCGGTTCCAATTGGCGAGATCCAACTCGGCGAGCGGCGCCGGCGCGGTGATGCCGGCATTGCCGACCACCGCATCCAGGCCGCCGAACGCCTTCACCGCCTCCGCCGCCAGCCGGGCCGGCACCTCCGGGTCGCTGAGGTCGCCGGTCAGCACCAGGGCCTCTGCCCCCAGGGCGCGGAGGTCGTCGGCCAGGGCCTTGACCGCATCGGTCTCCCGCACCTCGCAGGCGGCGATCCGGGGCTTCTGGCCGCGGGCAAGCGCGTCGCGCGCCAGTTTCAGGCAGGTGGCGCCGCCTATGCCGGGGCTGGCGCCGGTAACGAGGGCTCGCATGGGTGTTTCCTTATGGCGGGAGGGGCGTTGGTGCCCGGCCAGTTTCCCGCAGCCACGCCGCCGCGTCCAGGGGGTGGCGCCGGGGCCCAGCCGCACCCCTCGCCCCACTCTGCCGCCAGTCCCAGCAGCCGGCCATCGCCCGGCACCGCCTCCACCACTCCGCCTCCGGCACCGCCTCGGAGGCGACGATGAACAGGCCGATCCGGGCGCGCGCACCCCAGTTGCCTTTGTTGAAAGCCGGCATCACCGCCCTCCCCTACCCGCCCTTCTTGAAGGGCGAATAGTCCATCAGGATTTCCATGTCCTCGCCCACCGCCTCGCGTTCGCGGCGCAGGAAGTCGGCGACGGCGCGGCGGAAGCCCGGATGCGGGATCCAGTGGGCGCTGTAGGTGGCGCTCGGCAGGTAGCCGCGCTGGATCTTGTGCTGGCCCTGCGCCCCCGCCTCCACCCGTTGCAGGCCGTGGGCGATGGCCCACTCGATGGCCTGATAGTAGCAGGCCTCGAAATGCAGGTGCTTGAAGCGCGCCAGCGCCCCCCAGTTGCGGCCGTAGATCGTGTCGGTGCCGACAAGGTTCAGCGCGCCCGCCACCGGCTGGCCCTCATAGTCACAGAACACCAGCACCACCCGGTCGCGCAATCGCTCGTGAAGCAGGGTGAAGAAATCGCGTTTCAGATAGTCCCAGCCCCATTTGCGGTCGGTGGTGCTGCGATAGAAGCGATAGAAGGCGTCCCAGTGCTCCGGCTTCAGGTCGTCGCCGTTCAGGGCGCGGATTCGCACCCCCGTCGCCGCCACCGCCTCGCGCTCCTTGCGGATGTTCTTGCGCTTGCGGGACGAAAGCGCGGCCAGGAAGTCGTCGAACGTCTGGTAGCCCTGGTTCTGCCAGTGGAATTGCTGGCCCTGGCGTTGCAGGAAACCGTGTTCGGCCAGCGCCTGGCACTGCGCCTCGGGGAGGAAATTCACATGCACGGACGAAGCATTGTGCATCTCGCAAAGCTCGATCAGCCCGGCGGCGAGCGTCGCCGTCACCTGTGCCTTGTCGGCCTGCGGGTGGATCAGCAGGCGTGGCCCCGGCACCGGCGAGAACGGCACGCCGGCCAGGATTTTCGGATAATATTTGCCGCCCGCATTCTCGAACGCATGCGCCCAGCTGTGGTCGAACACGTACTCGCCCTGGCTGTGCGACTTCAGATAGGCCGGGACGGCGCCGACGATGCGGCCCGAATCGTCCTCCAGGATCAGGTGCTGCGGCCCCCAGCCCTCCTCCTCCACCGCCGAGCCGGAATCCTCCAGGGCGGAGAGGAAGGCGTGGCTGACGAACGGATTGTCCGGCCCGGCGCAGGCATCCCATGCCGCCGCGTCGATCTCGGACAGGCGGCTTGCGATCTTGAGGGTCACGGGCGTCTCGCTGCCGTCGGGCATGGTCATGGTTCCAGCGTTCGGCTTGAGGGCGGAGTTTGCCGGCAAACTCCGGAGAAGTCTACGACAGCCGGGGGCCTAAAGATCAACCCCGCGGGCGATGACCACCGCGGCGAGCGGCCGCTCGCGCCCGCGCAACGGCAGTTCCGCTGCCCGGTAGCGGGCCGGGTCGAGCCCCGCTGCCTCCGCCACCGCGCGGGAGATGACAGCCTCGGCCCCGAATTCCTTGGTCAGGGGCTCCAGCCGGCTGGCCACATTGACGGTGTCCCCGATAGCGGTCAGGTGGGCCGCCGGCCCGTGACCGATCTGGCCAACAATCACCGGCCCCACATGCACGCCGATGCCGATCCGCAACGGCTCCTCCAACTCGTTGGCAAGGTCGGCGTTCAGCACCTCCAGCTCGCGCGACATGGCCTGGACCGCCGCCAGCGCCTGGCGGCAGGCGGTGTCGCGGTCGGTCTCCAGGCCGAACAACGCCATCATGCCGTCGCCGATAAACTTGTCGACCCGGCCGCCATGCGCCTCGATCTGCTCGCCCATGGCCTTGAAATACTGGTTCAGCAGGAAAACCACGTCGTAGGGCAGCCGGTGCTCGGAGAGGCGGGTGAAGGAGCGGATGTCGCTGAACAGCACCGCCAGTTCCCGCTCGCGCCCATGGCGGTTGGCGCCGTCGGCGGTGGTTGCGGCCAGGCCCGTCGCCGCCGGCAGCAGCGGCGTCACCTCCAGCGGGCCGGTTACGGCGATCTGGCAGGCAAGCCGGACGCCCGGCGGCGCCGAGACCCGCTGCAACACCCGCTGCTCCGCCTCGCTCGGCGCCGGCAGGCGGTCGCTGCCGGCGCCAAGGCGCACCCGGCAGGTGGAGCAGCGCCCGCGACCGCCGCAGACCGCGGCATGCGGAATACCGTAGCGCCGGCTCGCCTCCAGCACCGTCGTGCCGGGCGGCACGGTCAGCTTGCGCCCCTGCGGGTAGGCGAGTTCGACATCCGCCCGCCGCGCCCGCAATGCCTGGCCCAGACGCACCGCCAGCAGGCTGGCCAGGATCGCAGCGAAAGCCCAATAGCTATAATCCAACCAGGTCTCGACAAAGCGGATGCCCGGCTTGCCGGGAAAGCCGATCTCGCGCAGCAGGGTCGGCACCCAGTCTGGGTCGCTGGCGATCAGTGCCTGCACCTCCCTGCCAAGCCCGGCAAAGCCGGCAAAGGCCAGCACCGGCAGCAGCACCGCCCCGCTCAGCAGCCAGGGTTTGAGATGCGGATAGATCGGGTAGAGCCGCCCCCAATAGTGCACGCCGATGCAGCCGTGCAGCCAAACCGCGCCGATCAGCCAAATCATGTCCCAGGCCTTGCCGGGCCAACTGGCGAGCGTGACGAAGGCATAGGTGTCGTCGAGGCCGAACACCTCGTGCGCGATTCGGGTGCCGAGCAGATGCTCGGCCAGCACCAGCGGAATCAACAGGCCAAGGATAACCTGAGCCCACTGCCACCAGGGCAGGCGCAGCGTCTTGCCGGCAAAGAGCTTGGCGAGCGCCAGCACCACATGCACCAGCGCCGCGCCGGCCAGCAATGCCGTGCCCGCCCAACTGCGCCAGACCGCGGTGAAGTAGAGCCGCGCCGCCTCCGCATCCGCCAGTGACCAGAGGCCGACGGCATGGTTGGCCAGGTGCGTGGCCGCATAGGCCATCAGCACCAGGCCACTCCAGAGGCGCAGGCATTGCAGCCAATCGCCCTGGAGGCCCGCCGCGCGCGAGGCGCGGCCGGCTGGCTCAGAGCCCCGCTTTGCGGACCAGATCGGCAAGCGAGGTCTCGGGCCGGGCGCCCATATGGCTGATGATCTCGGCCGCACAGAGGCCGCCGAGCCGGGCGCAGGCCGCCCAATCCTTGCCCTGGGTATAGCCGTAGAGGAAGCCGGCGGCGTAGAGGTCGCCGGCGCCGGTGGTATCGACGACGCTGACCACGGCTTCCGCCGGCACGCTCACCTGCTCACCATCGGCCACCACGACCGAGCCCCGGGCGCTGCGGGTCAGCACGGCCACGCCGGTAAAGGCGGAGACGCGCTTGGCGGCCTCGTCAAAACTGTCGGTCTGGAACAGCGAGGTGATCTCGTTCTCGTTCGCGAACAGAATGTCGATATGGTCGCTGATCAGCTCCAGAAAGGTGTCGCGGTGACGTTCGACGCAGAACGGGTCGGACAGCGTCAGCGCCACCTTGCGGCCGTGCTGGTGCGCGATCTCCGCCGCGTCGGCGATGGCGGCCTTGGCGCGCGGGTCGTCCCAAAGATAGCCTTCCAGATAGGTCACCTTGGCGCTGGCGATCAGGCCGGGGTCGATGTCGGATCGGTCCAGTTCGGTGCAGGCGCCGAGATAGGTCATCATTGTGCGCTCGGCATCGGGCGTGACGAACACGAAACAGCGGGCCGTGCTCTTGCCGTCGGTGGCCGGCGGGGTCGGGAAGGCAACGCCGCCCGCGCGGATGTCGTGGGCGAAGATCTGGCCCAACTGGTCGTTGCGCACCCGGCCGATAAAGCCGCCCTGCCCGCCGAGCGCGGCAACGCCGGCGATGGTGTTGGCGGCAGAACCGCCAGACATTTCCATGGCCTGGCCCATCTTGCCATAAATCGCCTCGGCCTGGGCCTCGTCGATCAGGGTCATCACGCCCTTTTCCAGGCCGTTGTCGCGGATGAAGGCGTTGTCCACATGGGCCAGCACATCGACGATGGCATTGCCGATGCCGACGACATCGAGAGTCGCTTCGGTCATATCCCTATTCCTGATTGTCTTGGGGAAAAGATTACGGCGAACGGCGGACGCTACAAGACAAACCCCCATCACCTCAACGTGACGGGATGACAGCCGGTCCCGTTGCCATACCGCGCTGGGCCGTTAGCATGCCGGCTCCTTCCGTTTCGGGACCCGTGATTTCATGCTGACCGACATTTTCCGCGTCCTCGCCCAGTTGGGCGACCGACGCCTGCTCACCCCCGTTCTGCTGGGCCTGATCGCCTCGGCCATCGGCCTGGCGCTGCTGGTCGCCGGCTCGGCCTGGCTCTTGGGCGGCGCCATCGACACCAGCGGCGACGGCTGGCTCGGCCGTCAGTTGGAGGCGCTGGGGTTGGTGGAGATTCTCGGCTCCTTCGCCATCGGCTGGCTGGCGCTGCTGCTGTTCCCGGCCATGGCCATCACCATCCAGAGCCTGTTCCTGGACAGCGTCTGCGATGCGGTGGAGGCACGCTACTATGCCAACACGCCGCCGGCCCGGGACGTGCCGATCCTGGAGGGCATCGTTGCCGCGGTGAAGCTCACCCTGGTGGTGATCGCGGTCAATCTGGTGCTGTTGCCGATTTATCTGATCCTGATGCTGATCCCCCCGACCGGCCTGCTGCTTTATTTCGCCGTCAACGGCTATCTGGTCGGCCGCGAGTATTTCGAGACCGTCGGCCTGCGCCGCCTCACCCTGCCGGAGGCAAAGCTCACTCGCCGTCAGAACCGCGGCGCGATCTGGCTGGACGGCATGCTGCTGGTGCTGCTGTTCACCGTGCCGGTGTTGAACCTGGCCGGCCCGACGCTGGGGACGGCCTATATGGTCCACCGCTTCCACCGCATCTGGTGACTGGGGAGCGCGGGGACGGCAAGGCCCCGCCAAACCTCAATACGGCCGGTCGCCCTTGACCACGACCCGGTGCACCGCGCGCTTTTCGGCAGCGGCGTCGTAAGGTTCGACGCAGTGAATGGTGCAGCGGTTGTCCCACATCATCACGTCGTCGACCTGCCATTTGTGGCGGTAGACGTATTGGTCCTGGGTGGCGTGCGCTTCCAATTCGGCGATCAGGGCATCGCTCTCGGCCCAACTCATGCCGACAATGCAGGCGGTGTGGTTTCCGATATAGAGCGCCTTCGCCCCCGTCTCCGGATGGGTGCGGACCAGCGGGTGCACCACCGGCGGCGCAGCCCGCATTTCGTCGGCGGTCGCCGGGCGTTCGTCGGATTTTTCGCGGCTGCGCTTCCAGTCATGGACGCACATCAGCCCCTCCAGCCTCGCCTGTGTCTCGGCCGGCAGGTCCGCATAGGCGCGGGTCATGTCGGCGAAGAGCGTGTCCCCGCCCTTCGCGGCAATCGCCGGCGAGCGCAGAATGGTGGTGAGCGAGGGCTCGGCCACGTAGGATTTGTCGGTGTGCCATTTCAGCGTGCCCTTCTCCGGGTGCACACCGCTGGCCGAGCCATCCCCCTTGACGTTTGAGAACACCTGCACCTGCGGCAGCTTGGCGTGGCGGGTGGAGACATTGATATGCCCCTCCAGCGGCCCGAATCGCATGGCGAAGGCCTGGTGCGCCTCGTCGTCCAAAGGCTGGCCGCGGAACACCAGCACCTTGTGGGCCAGAAACGCCTCGTGGATCAGGCCGAAGGCGGCATCGGAAAGCGGCTGGCGGAGGTCGATCCGGCCGATTTCGGCGCCGAAACCGTTGGCCTGCGGCGTGACGGTGGGCAGGCCGGCTGTGTTCGAGGCGATGGGGGCCAAAGGCGGCATGGGCGGAGTCCTCCAAAAGTTCGGCGATTTCGCTCGCATCTTCGGGTTTGCGGTCGCCACTATAGCACGCGAAATCGCGGGCGCTGCAAAGGGTCTTTTCGCCTGTGGTCGCCACGATAGAGTGGCGCGGGCAACTCGTTTGGACTGCCGGCAAGGCCCGCAATGACAGAATCCGGAGCGGTCCAGAGAGAGCTTTACCGGAAAAATACTTAGGTGATAGGCTGAAAGTTCTCATGAGGAAATTGCCAGGCTAGGATAAAGACTGATGGAAGAATTGCGGATAAGCAAGGCACCGATCCAGGCCAATGACAGCGGGCGCCCGATTGACCGGGTGCTGGCTCAACCGTTAATTTTGGGATTGTTTCTGCCCACGCAGAACGGCGGCTGGTCCGCCACGACGACGCCCCGCGGCACTTCCTGGTCATTCGATTACAATGCCCGCCTGGCCGTGATGGCGGAGGAGCTTGGATTTGACCTGGTCTTCGCGCTGGCGCAATGGATGCCCAAAGGCGGCTTTGGCGGTGAATCGAACTTTCGCGAAATAACGCTGGATGCGTTGACGGTGTCTGCCGGACTTGCCGCGCTTACCCACAATATCCTGCTGATCTCGACGATCCACGTGCTTTATGGCTGGCATCCGGTGCAACTGGCAAAGCTTGGCGCAACCCTGGACCACATGTCCGGCGGACGCTGGGGCATCAATGTCGTTACGGGCTATAAACGTGGCGAAGTGCAGATGTTCGGATACGACGATCTGGCGCACGATTTGCGCTACGAAATGGCCACCGAGTTCACGGATATGATGCTGCGGCTGTGGCGAACCGACGGCAATGTTACCTGCAAGGGACAATATTGGCAGGCCGAGAACGCCTTTATCGCGCCCAAGCCGGTCTACGACCGCCCGATCATGGTAAACGCCGGAAGCTCGAAGCCCGGCATCGAATTCGCCGTCAAGTATTCCGACCTGTTGTTTATCACCTCTACCACGGGCGCCGATCCCCACAAGGCGCTGGACTCTCTTCCGTCCCATACCCAGGCGATCAGGGACACGGCAGCCGCGCATGGCCGGGAGTTGAAGACCATCATTAACCCCCATGTCATCTGCCGCGAGACGGAAAAAGAAGCGCAGGCCGCTTACCGGCATATTCAAGCAGGGGAGGATGCGGGGGCCGTCGACAATCTGATGGATGTCTTTCAAAGCGGGTCTCAAGTCTCATTCAAAGGCACGCAACGGTCAGAACGATCGGTGGGCGGCAATCTCCATTTGGTGGGAAGCCCGGAGCAAATCGTTGACTGGTTCATAAAGCTGCAAAAGGCCGGTTGCGACGGCATGCAGGTCAATTTCTTCGACTTTATTCCCGATCTGGAATTCTTCGGCGAGCGGGTTCTGCCCTTGATGAAACAGGCGGGCTTGCGTTTATAATTTTTCTTGGTGACGATGCATATATTCGTTTTTGACAGGAGGAAAATATGAAGACATTGAGCCCCCACGACTCACTCAGGGTCGGATTATTTTACCCCAATGGCAATGTTCACTTCGGCTCTCGATTGAGCAAAGATCTCAACCCGAATATTGATAACATAGATGAACATAAAGCATTGGCTTCGGCAGCCGAGGCCGCAGGTTTCGACTATTTATTCATGGCCGATAGCTGGCTGCCCTATGGTCCTGAGGGCAACGATATCGGCTGGCATGATGCCTATTTATTCTCACCGATTCTCGGCGCGGCCCTTGCCGGAGCCACAAGCCGGATCGGGATCATCACTACCATTCACAGCTCGCTTTTCCATCCCGTTCAAATCGCGCGTATGGGCGCTTCGCTCGACGTGCTGAGTGGCGGTCGATGGGGGTTCAATGTCGTAACCGGCGTATCTGCGGCGGCCGGTCTGATCGAGAATAGCCTCGTGCACACCGATCACGACTCACGGTACGATGCCGCAAACGAGACGATGGAGATATTGCACGGCCTTTGGTCCGGCGAGGCGCTGGATTACAATGGCAAATTTTATCAAGTCAAAGGTCAGGTGATCGGTCCGCGCCCGGTGCAGCGACCGATGCCGCTGATCGTAAGCGCAGGTGCGTCTGACACCGGGCGGGCCTTTGCGGCCAAGTATTCCGACTTCATCTTTATGCCAGGCATGACACCGCCCGATATCTTGTCATCGGCCATGGACGATATCGGCAGACGCGCCGCCTCTCGTGGCCGGAATGTCCGTCTTCAAGTTCATGTCAGTACGCTGGTCCGCGAGACGCAGAGCGATGCTGCGCGGGTATCCGCGATGCTCAAGGAAAGCGTGCACCTGCCTGCCGTTGCCGAATACCTCCGCTATATCAGTGGCCTAAGCACCACTTATGAAGAAATTTACGAGAAATACACCGAGAATGACCTGCGGCAAGTTGGGATGGTTTCGGGGGCACTGCAAGCCCATGGAGGGCCCGATGAAGTCGCGGAACAAATGATCCGCCTTTATCATGACAATGGCGTGCGCGGCGTCGCGCTGACTTTCCCCCTCTGGCACGCTGCCGAAATTCGCCGTTTCGCCGATCTCGTGCTTCCCCGATTGGCCGAGGCGGGTATCTGGACCCATCCGGAAGAACGCGGCTGGAATTGGTAGGTGCAGCGTGCTTGTGACCAACGCCGAAGTAACCACCCCCGCCTTGTTCGACAAAGACCTGCCGCCAGTCACCGGGCCGGTCACGGTGCTGTTCACGGATATCGTCGGCTTCACCACGCTGACCGAACACCTGCCCGCCGAGGAGACAGCGGATTTGCTGAACCGGCACTTCTCGCTGCTGGGCGAGGCGGTGGAGCGGGAGGGCGGCATCATCGACAAGTATATCGGCGACTCGCTGATGGCGTTCTGGGCAAAACCGCTGGCCCCGGATGATGCGCCGGTCCACTCCGTTACCGCCGCGCGCAGCATCGCCGAGGCTCTGGCGACGGACAACCGGGCGCGCGCGGCGCGCGGTGAGCCGCCGGTCCGCGTGCGCATCGGCATTCACACCGGCCCGGCGCTGGCCGGCAATATCGGGGCTGTGGGAAGGGTCAACTACACGGTGGTCGGCGACACGGTGAACGTCGCCCAACGCCTGCAGGAGTTCGGCCGCGAGGTCTCACACGGTGCCGATTGTACCATCCTGATGAGCGACGCCGTGGCAGAGGCCCTGCCCGCCAGCTTCCGACGCGGCTCCGTCGGCGAGATTTTGCTGCGCGGCCGGGAGGAGCCGGTGGCGGTGTGGGAGCTTGGGTTGGGTGGTGGCTAGATACTGCGCGCTGCGGTGAGTGCGGCCGGTCGCCCAGTGTTTCCGGCGTTTAGCCTCCATTCTCCGCCGTCATTGCGAGGCGAAGCCGTGGCAGTCCAGGAGGACTACCGCATTAGAAACGCTGGATTGCCACGTCGCGTGCGGCGCCTCGCAATGACCGGCGAAGTGTGGGAGCGGCGTGAGGTCGTCCCTCAGCCTTCTTTCTTGCAGAAATAGAGGGCGATGTAGGGGGGCATGTTATTGTGGGGATCATTCTCGCCTTGTTCGTCGGTCAGACGTTGATGCATTCCTCCTTTTCCCAGGAACCAGCCGTATGCGTTGAAGGGGATGCCATTTATCCTTGTGCCCTGCCCGAACTGTTCGTTTACAGTCGGCAGCCAGTGAAAATGTTTGGGCATCTCCGCAGGTGTCAGCGTATGCTGTTCTTCGCCGCCTTGGGCGTTAAAAGCCGTAACTAGAGTTGTTTCATTGTTCGCTCGATCAACGCGTGGTCCAGTAGCAATCAGCGTTCGACCTGCAAACCTCTCCGCTTCTTTGAGTCCAACATCATTCCAGCCGGCTGGACACTTGCTGTCAAAGGCAATGACAGCGCTATCCAGAGACATCTCGACTTGTTGTCGAGAGCCGAACCCAAAGCTTGCGAACTCGAAGTGAGGCGGTTGCTTAATAGCGACATAGCCAAAGCTCGCGGCAATAACAACCATGGCAATCGCCAAGAGCCAGCCTGGCAGTTTCGAAATATCCATCGTGGCAGTCCCCCAACTGGTACGTTAACAAATTCAAAACAGGATACCATTTGTAACAAGTATGACAAAGACGTTTATCAGATATGTTACGCACAAAAAGCCCCATATCGAAATGGGGATACGTACCTGCTTCTTTATTCATTGTAGCAAAGCCATACCCCTACCCTTGGCGCTATTACGAGAAGCCGTAGGCGACGAAGCAGCCAACCAGCCATACGCCGCTGGTAGATTGCCGCGCCTTCGGCTCGCAATGACGCCGAGGTGTGGGTGTTTAGGCGGTTAGGGCTCAGGGTGGCCGGAAAAGCCGGGCCCTAACCTCAGCCCCTCACCAACCCCTTCACCATCTCATCCAAGTACTCATCCGCCAGAGCGTGTAGCTCCGCCGGGGTGCGGTCTTGGATCGGGTGGGGCACGAACACATAGGCCGGGTCGGTGCCCAGGGCCTTCGCCTGGGCTTCCATGGCCTGGATGAACTCGGTCGTGGCGATGCCGACGACGGGGATGCCGCGGGACTCGAGGTCGGCCATGTCATGCGTACAGCACGACGTGCAGCTGCCTCAGTCGCTCAGGGCTTCGATGACGACGTCGACTTCGTCGGCGATCTGCTGGTAGAGCGGCACCGGCGCGGGGCGGGTGTTGGTCGGCTTGGCGTAGCGGTGCACTTCCAGCCCGCGCTCGCTCAGGCGCTGCTCCAGCCGGTCGAGGAAGATGTCCCCCTTCGACTTGGCGATGTCGAGCAGGCCCACTTTGAGCCCGTCCAGGCTCTCCGGCCGCGCCAGACGCGGGCGGGCCGCGACCGAGCGTTCGGCGGTGGGGTCGAGAATGATGGTCACAGTTTGATCTCCTTCTTGCATGCGAACCCGCCTACAGGCGAATTTCGCGCGTGACCGGCGAGGAGCCCTTTTCGCCGCTGGCGGACCAGCCGCCGATAATGCCGGAGAACATGCCGGCACCCCCGCCGGCTCGCACGATCATCAGGCCGCCCTCACGGAACTTGCGCGCCATGGTACCATCGGCGAAGGCGGTTGTCCCCTCCGCAATGCCGCCGGTGCCGGGGCGGATTTCGTCGACCGGGCGTTGGGTGCGGGCGTAGAGCTCCTCGTACAGCTTCGCCTTGCTCCAGCCGGCCTCGCGGAAGGTGCGTTCGTGTTCCGGGCAGATCACCAGCAGCGCGTCGGCGCCGGGATAGAGCTTGGTGTGCTGCAGGGCTTTCAGGCTCTCGGCGAAGGACTGGGCGAGGCTTTCGGGGTCGCGCGATTTTTGGTCGACAATGCCTTGCAGGCCATAGCCGGCGAACACCGTGACGGCGCTTTTGCCATCCGGCACGCCGCGTTCGGTGGCGAGCGGTTCCCAGCAGGAGCCCTCCTCGTCCTCGGCGATGCAGTAGGAGAGCTTGCCGGGGTTGCCGAGGGTGGCCCGGTCGACCTCCTGCGGGCGGCCGCCGCCGACATTGCGGATCACCAGTTGCAGGGCCCGGCCGATGGTCGAGTTGGCGCGGAAACCCTGGCCGAGCGCGTTGCCCTTCATGTTCATGCCGATATGCCGGCGGATCGGGCCGTTCACGACGACCACCGGGCCGACATACATGGTCGTCGCCAGCACGCCGTGCATGGCGAAGGGCTCCTCCAGCACCGCTTCGACGGCGGCGAGGACGACGGGGAGGTATTCCGGTTTGCAGCCGGCCATGACAGCGTTGATGGCGACCTTCTCCACCGTGCAGTCGCCGAGATCGGGTGGCACCTTGCCAATGACCTCGTCGGGCGAGCGGGCGGTGCCGGCGAGCATGCGCAGCACGCGCGCCTCGGTCGGCGGGACGACGGGCAGGCCGTCGGACCAGCCGCGGTCGAACATGGCCTCGATCTCGTCCTCGCCGGACCCGATCTCGATCTTGCGCGCCTGGAGGCCGGTCTCGCCGTGGCGGACCAGCAGGTCCTCGATAATGCCGGGCTCGATATTCTTCGCCCCACAGCCGGGCCGGATGTCAGGCAGGTCGGCACCGAGGGTGGAGAGACCGGTGAGCTTCTGCCACTCCGCCTTGTCCCAGCCATAGGTGCGGGCGACCTCGCGGCCGTTCTCGCGGCGCAAGAGGGTCGGCACGATTTCGATCTTGAGGCCGTGGCTGACGTCGAGGGTGGAGTCGTACTCGTGCGGCAGGGATTCCGGGAAGGTCGGGTCGTCCTGGGTGTAGACAGTGAGGCCCGCCGCCTCTTGCAGCGCCGCGAGGGCCGGGACGGTCAGCTCGCAGGTCGGGCAGTCGCGCTTGACGACGGCGACCCAGCCGGTATCGGGGAGTTGGGGCATGGGTTTGGGCCTCCTTTGGGCCGGCAAGAATAACGCCCGTATGCCGCGGGCTTCGCCGGTTCCAACCAGGCAGGGCTGCTTACGGCGGCGTCAGCGTCGGCTCGGCCAGGCGGAGCGGAGCGCGGTCAGTATGTCACGCGCTGCACCAATCCGAAACAGGCCGGCTTGCCCTCCGGCTTCATCAGGGCGACGCGGGAGAGGTGACCGCTGCCGTTTGGCGCACTGCGCTCGCCGTGGACGGTCAGCAACTCGTCCCAGAACATCGGGCGGCGGAAGCGGACTTCCATCTCCAATTGTTGCGGCGGGCCGCCCCCGTCCTGGACCAGCGTTTCCATCATGATATGCGAGCCCATAATGCCGGCAGCGATGGGCGCGCGGAAGCCGAACTGGCGGGCGATTTCCGGGTCGTCGTGGATGCGGTTCATCTTGTCGTCGGAATAGTTGCCGACGCCGCCGGGCGTCAGTTGCTTTTCCCCAATGCGGGCGAGGCCCATGGCCGGCGCATCCGGGTTCTCCGCCGCGGGCTTGGCGCCGGAAGCGCCCGGCCCCTTGCGCTCTCCCTCCTGGTCCATGCGCACGCTGGTGCGGGAGAGCTCCATGGCGAGCGAGCCATCGGCCCGCACCACCTCGAAGCCGGCGTGCATGAGCGTGCCACGCGCCGCCCGCTCGATGCCGGCGATCCGGCCTTGCAGCGTGATCTCCTCGCCGATGCGCACGGGCGCATGCTGGCGGTAGTGCTGGACCATGTGGACACTGCCGTTGATCGAAAAGCCGTCGCGGTTGACGTGGCGGATGGTCAGCAGGGCGAAGTGGCTGGGGTCCAGCACATCGCCCCAGATGGCCGGGTCGATGCCACAGCAGGCGAGCTTGCGCGCCTGGTAGTCCGCATCGACGGCGAAGGTCCAGGGCGTGAACGCAAAGCCGGGCTTCAACTCGTCATCGGAGCGGGTGGCCTGGCCGGAAGGATCGGGGAGCATGCGGAACCTCCTGGGCTCGAAACCGAACGAAAGCCGGCGCCGCTGGCGCCTAGCGCCGGCCGGCGGAAACGCCGCCGTCCACCATGTAGACGCCGCCGGTGCAGAAACTGGCATCGTCGGAGGCGAGGAAGAGCATCATACGCGCCACCTCTTCCGGCTTGCCATAGCGTTTCAGCGGCGTGGCACCGGCCAGCGGTTGGTCATTGCGGCCGGGCACGCCGTGCATGTCCTCCAGCGAGCGCATCATCGGCGTGTCGATGGGGGACGGGTTTACCGTGTTGACGCGGATGTTGTGCGGCGCGCCCTCGATGGCGGCGGACCGCATCAGGCCGATGGCAGCGTGCTTGGAGGCAATATAGGCCGACATGTCCGGAACGGCGCGTATGCCGGCGGTCGAGGCGGTGACGACGATGGAGCCGCCCTTCGCCTCCATCGCCTTCATCGCGTATTTCAGGCCGAGCCAGACGCCGCGCACGTTGACGGCCATGACCTTGTCGAACATGGCCGGGTCGTAGTCGGTGAGGGGGGAGAGCGAGCCCTCGATGCCGGCATTCAGCAGGGCGATATCCACCTGCCCGAACCGGCTCACGGTCCGATCGACCAGCGCCTTGACCGAGGCCTCCTCGGTGACGTCGGTCGGGCAGATGGCGGCCTGCTCGCCGATCTCGGCGGCGAGCGCCTGCAAGGGCTCTTCGAGCACGTCGGCCAGCATGAGATTGGCGCCTTCGGCGGCGAACAGGCGGGCGGCGGCGGCGCCGATGCCGCGGGCAGCGCCGGTGATGATGGCGGTCTTGCCGTCGAGCTTGGCCATGAGCGGGGTTTCCTCAGCATACGATTGTTTGTGATCGCGGGCATGGTCGCGCGCGGGCGCGGGGGCGTCAATGGCGTCGGCGCCCTACCCCGCCCCCCGCCGCCGGCGGCGCGACCCCTGCCAGCCGATGCGGTAGAGATCGAAGCGGCGGTCTTTCAATTGCTGCACCGTGCCCTGGTTGCGGCTGACGAACAGGTCCGAAAACCGCAGGTCGGCGAAGGCGATCATCTCGGTATTGGCGCCGCTGTCCGCCGCCACGCCGTCACGCGCGAAAGGGAAGTCGCAGGGCGTCAGCACGCAGCTTTCGGCGTAGTGAATGTCCATGTTCTCCACATGCGGCAGGTTGCCGACAATGCCGGACATGACCACATAGACTTGGTTTTCCACCGCGCGGGCCTGGCAGCAATAGCGCACGCGGTAATAGCCGCGGCGCTCGTCGGTGGAGAAGGGCACGAACAGGATCAGCGCGCCCTGGTCGACCAGGTTGCGCGCCACCTCCGGAAACTCGCAATCGTAGCAGACCAGGACACCGATGGGGCCGCAGTCGGTGTTGACCGCCTCCAGCCGCTCGCCCCCCTTGATGTTCCACCAATAGCGTTCCGCCGGCGTCGGGTGCAGCTTGTCCTGAATGTAGATGCCGCCGTCGCGCAGGAAGACATAGCCGGTGTTGCGGATGCTCTCGTCCGCCTGGCGTGTGGGGTGCGAGCCGCCGATGATGTTGACGTTGTAGCGCACCGCCAGACCGCTCATGAACTCGCGGAAGCGCTCGGTGTATTGCGCCACCTTGGCCACGCCTTCTTCCGGCCCCAGCGGCTTTTTCTCGGCGGCCAGCAATTGCAGGGTGAAGAGTTCCGGGAAGACCACGAAATCGCTGCGGTAGTCGCTGGCGACATCGACGAAATATTCCACCTGATCCTCGAACGCCTGGGCATCGGCGATCTGGCGCATCTGGAACTGGACGGTAGCGACCCGAACGCTCTCCGGCAGCCGGCCCATGGGCTGGGCGGAGGCCGCCTTCTCTGCCTCCGTCACCAGGGGGTTGCGCCAGAGCATATGGGTGGCGTAGCCGCGGGACTGGCGGTCGTCCGGCAAATAGTTGGGCAGGACGCCGATCAACTCGTAGCCGTTGGCAAGGTGGAAATTCACCACCTGATCGCGAATTTTCTTCTCTTCGACCTGGGCCAGATACTCCTCCGGCGAGCCCACCTTGGTGCGCGCACGGGCATAACCGGGCATGCGGCCGCCGAAGACGATGCCCTTCAGCTCCCAATACTCGCAAAGCTCGCGCCGGGCGTTGTAGAGGCGCTGGCCGATGCGGGTGCGGCGGATATCCGGATCGACCGCCACTTCCATGCCGTAGAGATAATCGCCATTCGCATCATGGCGGGAGGCATAGCCGTTGCCGGTGATCTCCGCCCAGGTATGCGGCTTGAGCGCCACTTCGCCTGCGATGATGAAGGTGGCGGCGTGGCCAACGATCTGGTCGCCCAGTTCCACCACGAACTGGCCTTCGGGGAAGTTGTTGATGTTGCCGCGCACGCATTCCGGCGTCGTCGCCATCTCCCCCTTATAGATCTTGCGGCTGAGGGCGACGATGCCGGGGACATCGCTCATGCGGGCGTTGCGGACGATCAGGCGGGGTTTCTCCGCCTTCTTCGGGGCTTTGGTGGCAGGCACAGACCAGCCTCATGCGTTGTTGCCGAAGCTCCTACCTTGCCTGATTTGGACGGCCAGGGCTAGCGCCAGGCCTGGGGCACAACCTGGCGCTGGAGCCGATCGGGCGGAGCCGCTAGGCTGAACACCGCCGCTTGTCCACAGTCCGAGGCGCCGCCCCCATGTCCCGCATCCTGGTGATCAACCCGAACGCGACCGAGACCTGCACCGCCGCCATCGGCCGGGCGGCCGAGCCGTTTCGGATGGCGGGCGGGCCTCGAGTCGATTGCCTGACCAACCGCGAGGGACCGGCGGGCATCCAATCGCAGGAGGATAGCGACAGCGTCATCCCGCACCTGCACGCCATCTGCCAGCGAGAGGCAGCGGACGCCTATGTGGTCGCCTGCTTCTCCGACCCCGGCGTGCACTCGCTGCGCGAGCGGACCGGACGGCCCGTCATCGGCATTGCCGAGGCCGCCATGGCGGCGGCGTTAAGCCTGGGCGAGCGCTTCGGCGTGGTGGCGATTCTGCCCTCCAGCGTGGCGCGGCAGCGGCGGACGGTCCGCGCCTGCGGCCTGTCGCAGCGGTATGCGGCGAGCCGCTCCATCGGCCTCGGCGTGCCGGAACTGGCCGATGGCGAACGGACCAGGGCCGCGATGATCGAGGCGGGCAGGCGGCTGCGGGACGAGGATGGCGCGGACGTTCTGATTCTGGGTTGCGCCGGCATGGCGGATCAGCGGGCGCCCCTGGCCGAGGCGACGGGCCTGCCGGTGGTGGAGCCGAGCCAGGCCGCGATTGCACGGGCGCTGGGGGCCGTGTTGCAGGGGTGGTGAGGATTGTTCAGGCTGGAGCTTCGGTTTGTTGTGAAAACAATGGGTTATGGCGCAATCCGGCTGGACTGGGCAAACCTGAACAAACATTAACATCCGAGGGGGGTGCCCTCTCGCCGACGCATTCGGACGCAACGGCCCGGCACGGCAATTCCTGCCGTCCCGATCTCCTGCCGTCCCGATCTCCTGCCGTCCCGATCTCTTGCCGTCCCGATCTCTTGCCGTCCCGATCTCTTGCCGTCCCGGTCGTGTTTGACCGATCCGGTTTTAGGAACTTTCGCCTATTTTGTCAAGCATTGCGGCCAGGCGGCCAGGCGGCCAGGCCGGGCAGGTCAGGGCCGTTCCAGACCCTCAGGCCGGCTTCTGGCCATAATCGCTGTCGGCGACGTGCTCGAACCATTCGGTGCCGCTGCCGTCCTCACCCTGTTCGGACATGGCGAGGTGGGTGAACAGGCTGTCGGGGGCGGCGCCGTGCCAGTGGCGGGCATTCGGCGGGATGATCGCCGTGTCGCCGGGGCGGAGTTCCTGCACCGCTTCGCCCGCCACCTGCACACGGCCGACGCCGGAGACCGCCAGCAGCGTCTGGCCGACCGGGTGCCGGTGCCAGGCGGTGCGGGCGCCGGGGGAGAACGTGACGTTGGTCGCGCGCATGCGCGATGGCGCCTCGCCGACCAGCACCGGGTCCTGCAGGACGGTGCCGGTGAAATTGTCCGGGGGCGCCACCTTGGTCGGGCGCGAGCCGGCGCGGTGCAGTTTCAAACCCATGGGAAGTCTCCTCCATTCACGTGTTGAGAAAGTTGAGCGGCAGGCCGGGCCGCGGCCAATCCGTGGCGACCAGCCGGCCCGTGGAACTGAGCGTGATGTAGGCGGTGCGAAGCTCCGGCCCGCCAAAGCAGATATTGGTGGTGGCGTGGTCCGGCATCGGCACATGTTCCGCCTTCGACCCGTCGGGCGCAATCACGGTGATGCCGCCATTGTGGATGGTGGCAACGCAGACATTGCCGGCGCCGTCGACGGCCAGCGAGTCGTACATCTGATAGCCCGATGGCGCGCAGATCAGGCGGCCGGCCTCCTGCCGGGCCGGCACTTTCGGCGCTGCGACCCGGCCCGGCTCCGCCAGCGTGTAGGCCCAGACGCGGCCCGCGTGCGTCTCGGCGATGTAAAGCTCGGTCTCGTCCGGGGAAAGGCCGATGCCGTTCGGGTCGTCGAACGGAAAGATCGCCTCGACGATATGGCTGCCGTCGGCCTTGGCATAGTAGATGCCGGTGACGTCGCGCGAGCGGCGCCGCCGCTTGCCGTGGTCGGTGAACCAAAAGCCGCCCTGGCGGTCGAACACCAAGTCGTTCGGGCCTTTCAGCGGCTCGCCATTGCATTCGGTATAAAGCACTTCGACCTTGCCGGTTGCCAGATCGATGCGTTCGATGCGGCCGCCGGAATACTCGTCCGGCTGGCCGATGGGCAGCAGCCGGCCATCGCGTTCCAGAAAGCGCAGGCCGCCATTGTTGCAGATATAGCATTGGCCGTCCGGGCCGATGGCGGCGCCGTTCGGGCCGCCGCCGGGCTCGGCGACGATGGTCTTGGTGCCGTCGGGCGCGACGCGGGTGAGCCGGCCCGCCGCGATCTCCACCAGGATGACATCGCCGTTCGGCAGCGCGACCGGCCCTTCCGGAAAGCGGAGACCGTCGGTGATGACACGGATATCGGGCATGGGGCGGATCCTCGGCGGGGGAGAGAAGCAGGTGCAATTGCAGCGCACCGCGGGCGGTGTTGTCCAGTGCGAAAGTCGCAGAGCCCGACAGCCGTGGCTCTGCATCTGGACGAACCGGGCCGGCTCGCGCATGCTGCTGCCGCTGCCAGCCCGGAGACGCCCTGCCATGTTCGACCGCCTTGCCACCGCCCTTCAGGATCATCCGGCGCTTGCCCGCCGCTGCCGCATGCTGCCGCTGGTCATCGGGCTTTCGGTGGATGGCGAGGCCTGGACCCTCACAACCGGCGACGCTGTCGGCCTGGAAAAGGGCATGCCGGCCGCCGCCGATTTCAGCCTGTCGGGCCCTGCTGCGGCCTGGCAGGAATTCGCGCGGCCCGTGCCGGGCATCGGCTTTCAGAGCGTGGTCGGCATGGTCCGGGTCGGCCACCTGACGCTGGACGGCGACCTGCTCGCCTTTGCCCGTGCCGAAATCCTGCTGGAGCAACTCTTCGCCGTGCTCCGCGATGCCCCGGCAGACCCCGCGCCCGAGCCGGTCGGCGCGCCCTGGATCGAGCCGGCTGTCGGCCGCTATCTGCATCTGGATATCGCCGGCCTGCCGCACCGGCTCTATTTCGAAGAGGCCGGCCCGGCGGATGGCGTGCCCCTGCTCTGCCTGCACACCGCCGGCGCCGACGGGCGGCAATACCGCGGCGTGTTGAACGACCCGGAGGTCACGAAACGCCACCGTGTCATCGTGTTCGACATGCCCTGGCACGGCAAATCCTCGCCGCCGGCCGGGTTCGAGCGCACGGACTACAAGCTCACCACCGATCTCTATCTGGAGATGGTGATGGCCGTGGCGGGCGCGCTGAAGCTGGACCGGCCCATCGTCATGGGCTGCTCCATCGGCGGGCGGGCGGTGATGCACCTGGCGCTGCGCCATGGCGCGGCATTCCGGGCGGCTATCGGCCTGCAATCCTCCGCCGCACCGGACCCGGGCAAGGTGGGCAAGCTGTACGAACTGGCGGCCACCTGGCGGCTGGATGTGCACGGCGGCGAGGCGAGCGCCGGCTCCGTCGCCTGCCTGATGGCGCCGGATGCGCCCGCCGCCGACCGTTGGGAGACGCTGTGGCATTACATGGCCGGCGGCCCCGGCGTGTTCTATGGCGACATCCATTACTATAGCAGCGAAGGCCTGATGACGGACGCGGAGGCGGATGCGCTCTGCGAAAGCCCGTGCCCGATCCACATGCTGACCGGCGACTATGATCTCTCGGCCACGCCGGCGCTCAGCCAGGCGCTGGCCGACCGCATCCGCCCGGCGCATTTCGAGGTGATGCACGGCCTGGGCCATTTTCCGATGTCGGAGAGCCCGGAGCGTTTTCTCGCCTATCTGCGCCCGGTGCTGGACAAGATCGCAGCGCAATAGGATTGTGCGCGCCAACATTCAGAAAGCCAATTGGAGGACCCCCCATGCCCGTCGATCCCCAGATCCAGGCCTTTCTCGACAAGGGCGCCGGCGTGCCCGCCACCCACACCCTGCCGGTGGCGGAGGCGCGCCGTCAGTACAATGGCCGCACCGCCATCATGACGCCGGGGCCGGAAATGGCCGACGTGCGCGAGCAGGAGATTGCCGGCCCCGGCGGGCCGCTGAAACTGCGCCTCTACACGCCCAAGGGGGAAAGGCCGTTCCCGCTGATGGTGTTTTTCCACGGCAGCGGCTTCGTGCTCTGCACCCTGGATACCCATGACGGCATGTGCCGGCATCTGGCGGACGGCATTGGCTGCGTTGTCGTCTCGGTCGACTATCGCCTGGCGCCGGAGCACAAATTCCCGGCCGGGCCGGACGACTGCCTGGCCGCGACGCGCTGGGCAGCGGACAACGCCCAGGCCCTGAACGCGGACGCCGGCCGGATCATGGTGGCGGGCGACAGCGCCGGCGGCAACATGGCGGCGGTGACGGCGTTGCGGGTGCGCGACGAGGGCGGGCCGGCGCTTTGCGGCCAGATGCTGCTCTACCCCGTCACCGACTATCACACGCCCGGCACGGCGTCCTACGAGGAAAACGGGGATGGTTACGGCCTGACCCGCGCCACCATGGAGTGGTTCTGGGACCACTATCTGAACGATGCCTCGGAGGCGGCGAACCCGCTTGCCTCGCCCATGCGCGCGGCGGACCTGAGCCGCCTGCCGCCCGCCTACTGCCTGAGCGCCGAGTACGACCCCCTGCGCGACGAGGCGGAGATCTATGGCGAGAAGCTGCGCGCGGCCGGCGTCCCGGCGGAGGTCACCCGCCGGCCCGGTATGAACCACGGCTTTCTGTTCTGGTGCGGCCAGGTCGATGGCGCCGATGCCGCCATGGCCCATGCCTGCGAGTGGGGGCGGCGGGCGTTCGCCGGCGGGCTATAGCTGCGTCCGGCTGGGGTTCTATGGCGCGATGACCCGCGCCACGTCCGGGCAGGAGCGCAGGGCCGTTGCCAGCCTCGCCGCCCAGAGGTTGACGCCGGCGGGCTGGCGGATCAGGTCGTTGCGGAATTCCAGCATGATGTGCGGCAGGCCGGTCTCGGCAGCGTGCACCTGGGCGCTGAAGCCGGTGCCGCCACGGCCCGTGTAAGGCTGGTTGTCGCCCAGCGCCTCGCCCAGGGTTTGCCGCAGGACGCGCAGAAGCGGCACGGCCAGGCGCTCGTCGCGGTCGTAGAGAATGCCGACTTCCCAGGGCCGGGGCGAACCGTCGGCCATGGCGGGGGTGAAGCTGTGGACGAACACCAGCACCGGCGGCGGACCGCCCGCCTGCGCCGCGCAAAGGCGGCGGCGTTGGGCCGCAACAGCGCGGTGGAAGGGCCAGAAGCAGGCCTCCTGCCGGGTGCGGCGAGCGGCGGCGTCCAGGCCCTCGTTGGCGGGGATGCGCCGCCCGTCACTCTCCGCCGGGATCGAGCCCGGATGGGCGAGTGGCCGGTTGGCATCGATCACCAGCCGCGAATAGGTGGCCACCACCGCCGGGGCGCCGAAAATCGCCGCGAACCGGCGGGTCACGGCGTCGGCGCCGATATCCCAGCCGATATGATCCAGCAGGTCGGCTTCGGCGATGC